>OFFR01000723.1_pt1 | contig 18070 bp, 16 predicted proteins | sample 1521421 | NCBI WGS metagenome assembly OFFR01 (sample SAMEA3504087, study PRJEB24116) | mouse gut metagenome | biome: mouse gut; feature: mouse-associated habitat; material: faeces | place: Denmark | collected 2011 | reverse complement strand
GGGGCTTATTTAAACCCGGCATGGATTACGCTGTTTGAAAAGTACGGCATCCAGATCCTGCAGGGCTACGGCATGACGGAATGCGCTCCGGTCATCAGCACGAACCTGGAATGGAACAAGAAACACGGTTCCGTCGGCAAGCTGATGCCGAACTGTACGGCCAAGGTGGTAGACGAGGAAATCTGGGTACAAGGCAGCAGCGTTATGCAGGGCTATTATAAGATGCCGGAGGAGACAAAAGAAACGCTGACAGAAGACGGCTGGCTGCGCACCGGTGATTTGGGTTATGTGGACGAGGATCATTTTGTTTTCCTGACCGGAAGGAAGAAAAATCTGATCATAACGCCGAACGGTGAAAATGTTTCTCCGGAGGAGATCGAAAACGTCTTAAGCGAAAACCGCCTGGTACAGGAGGTTCTGGTACGGGAAGCAAACGGCATGATAGAAGCCGAGATTTTCCCGGATCTGGAGTATGCGGGCAAGCACGGGATTTCGGATGTGAAGGAGGGCTTGCAGGAGATTGTAGACGCTTATAATAAAGAAGCGGCGGCTTATAAAAAAGTAGCGGCGCTCAAAGTCCGGGATACGGAGTTTGAAAAGACGGCTGCAAGGAAAATTAAACGGTTTTAAGGATAAAGGGGCTGTTGCGGCAGCCCTTTTTTAATGGCTTTTTAAGGTTCGTCATGTATAAAAGACTATATTTGTTTCAGGTATGGGAGAGATATATGGAAATTTATACAAAAATAAAAAAGCGTATCCGAAGACGGATGCTCATGCAGGCGAAATTTGATACGGGGGAAATAACGGGGCAAAAGGAGCCGTTTGTACTGTACCTGGGGAACGGAGCGGACAAATCCTGTTACAAGAGGATATTCCAAACCCGCCGTATAAAAGGGAAGGAGCTGCCGCACGGTTTTGGCGGCGCAATGTATATGGCCTGTCAGACATTGGGGAATGGCAGCCTGTATGAGCCTGTACTGAATGGGTTTTCCAATTCGCAGGCTGAATTTATGGGGTTTTGGGCGCGCAGAAAAGAAAACGGCAGGTGGCTTTGGTATACACAAGACATGGGATGGCAGCCGCTTTCGGAAGATTACGCGCCAAAGCGCTTGTTTTTTGTCGGGGACAATATAAGGGAATTGTTTGACGATGATACGGCGTTTGTGGCGCTTGAAGCGCAGTGGTGGGATCCGGCGGCGCAAAAGCCGGCACGAAACGGCTATCCCATGTTTTCGAACGCCCTGATGGCGCATGCGTTCGGGGCGTTTGAGGGACATACCTACTGTAATACTTTAGCGGCGTATGAAAATGCGGTGAAAAACGGATACCGGTATTTTGAAGCGGATGTTTCCTGTACGGAAGATAACCGGCTGGTGCTCTGCCACGGCTGGAAGAAAAAGAACGCTAAATGTATCGGGCTTGCCGAATCCGACGAACGGGAGCATTTGAATTACAATCAGGCGATGCAGCTAAAAGCGCACGGGCACAAAATAATGGACATGCGCCAATTTTACCGGAAGGTGAAAAAAAGAAAGAACGACGTATACGAGATAGATATTCACGATACGGGAAGAAAAGCGCTGAAACGGCAGATACATGCGCTTCTGGACGATTTTGAATATGACGCGGAGGCGCTTGGCCGCCTGCTGATCCAGGTGATGAATGAGCAGATGTACGAAACCGTTGATCAAATATATCCATTTCAGTATTATCAGTATCTGGTTGGCGGCAAAATCCATCAATTAGACGATATTTTGAACTTTTGCCTGGATCACGGTATTTGCGCCGTTGCCCTGCGCGCGAACTTTGCGACGCCCGGCATAATACAAAAAATTAAATATACGGGTCTTTATACGATGTGTTATACGGTCAAAGAGGATGCGGAATTTGCAAAATACCTGCTTGGGATAGGCGTCGATACGATTTGTACGGATTATGTGACTAAGGAAGCGCTTTCGATGGCGCAGGATACGTTTGGACAAAAACCGTTTTATTTGGCTTACCTGCCGCAAGAGGGAGATTTGCCCAAAGAAGAGAGTACTTTTTGGTGCAGAAACGACGGGACGGACCAGGTGAGGGAAATCCGGTTCCAAGCAGATGCGGCCGCCTGCCGCGCATTTCATTTTCAGCTTGTCATTGACGGGAAAACATACTGGTACGCAGCAGACGGGCTTTACCATGGGCAAAATGATTTTGTGCGCAACGCTAACCTTAGGAAGTATTTGTTTACGGCGGGGCAAAAGCTGCCGGATCTGGTTGTAAAGGAGGGGATGACGGCAAGGATGGTAGCCGCCTGCGAAGGAGATTCCTAAGACAAGCCTTGCGTACGCGGAGGTGTTGTGCTAAGATAAACCATAGGCATTTATTGAAACTTGCAGTTGGTGAGGTGCGGCCCTATGGAAAAGAATGTACGTCTTGCGGATATTTACGTGAAAATTTACAACAAACAGCCTCTTTTCATGGAAGATCTGGCTTTCCTTGCAAAATATGACAAGGAGTGTTTTGAAAAAACCTGCCGGAATTTGATTTACAATATCCCGGAAGCAAAAGAACTGCTGGAACCTGCGGACGGGCAAGAACTTCTAAAAGCCGCGGAAGAGACGCCTGAAGAAAAACAGCCGTCAAAGCCACAGGAGACAAAAGCAGGTACGTTGGAAAGCGGCGCGCCGAAAGAAACGGATTTTGAAATAAACACAGTGCTCGGCAACCTCAAAAAGATGGAATGGCAGGAGATGCCGATCCCGGATTTGGACGTGGGCAAGGTGAAAAGCCTGCTTGGAAGCCTTTACATGGAAATGCTGTTTCCGCATAACGGCAGATACGGCTATTTTAATCTGGGAGAAGGCGAAAAATCCGTCTTTAACAGAAAGGTGTAGGAAGATGAATATACTTTTAACGGCAATCAACGCCAAATATATTCATTCCAACCTGGCGGTATACAGCCTGCGCGCATTTGTTCCGGAACCGTTTCGCAGTTCGGTCCGTATTGCGGAATATACGATAAACCATAGGAGTGAATATATTCTACAGGAACTTTATAAAAAAGCGCCGGACGTGCTGTGTTTTTCCTGTTATATCTGGAATTACAGTTATGTGCGTGAGATTGCGGCGGAGTATCATAAATTAAGGCCCCAAACGCCGATTTGGGTAGGAGGGCCGGAGGTTTCCTTTGAAACAATGCAGATGTTTCAGGAAAATCCGGCTTTTTTTGGCGTTCTGATTGGGGAAGGGGAAGCGTCGTTTGCCAGGCTGGCGGAATATTACTTGAGCGGCAAAAAAGGCGATCTTTCCGCGATCCCGGGAATTGCCTTTCGGCAGGAGAATGAAACGGATACCGGAATCTGCCGGACAGCGCCCGGGACGCCGCTGGATTTCAGCAGCGTTATGTTCTGCTATGAAAATATGGGTGCGTTCAGACACCGGATTGTCTACTATGAATCAAGCCGCGGATGTCCGTTTGGATGCAGCTACTGCCTTTCTTCCGTAGACAAAAAACTGCGGTTTCGGGATATTTCGCTTGTAAAAGAGGAAATCTCCTTTTTTTTGGAACGGGAGATTCCGCAGGTAAAATTTGTGGATCGGACGTTTAACTGCAACCATGCGCATGCAATGGCAATCTGGCGTTTTTTAAAAGAGAAGGATACGGGCAAGACAAATTTTCATTTTGAAATTGCAGCGGATCTTCTGACGGAAGAAGAACTTGTATTTTTGGAAGGACTCCGCCCGGGACTTATCCAGCTTGAGATTGGCGTGCAGTCGACCAATCCGCAGACAATTGAAAAAATCCGCCGGACAATGGACGTAAAGAAGGTGTTTGCGGCGGTAACGCGCCTTTTGGACGCGGGGAATATCCATATACATCTGGATTTGATAGCGGGGCTCCCGCTTGAGGGATACGCGCGGTTTCAGCAGTCGTTTAACGAGGTCTATGCTATTTGGCCAACCCAGCTGCAGCTTGGGTTTTTAAAAGTGCTCAAGGGTTCTTATATGTATGAGCGCAGGCAGGAATACGGGCTGGTCTACAGAGAAAACCCGCCGTATGAAGTCCTGGAAACAAACTGGCTTTCCTATGACGAGATACTTAAGATAAAGCTTGTGGAGGAAATGTTAGAGGTTTATTATAACAGCGGGCAGTTTGAAGTTACGGCGAAGCTGATTGGCGCGGTATATCCGGATGCCTTTGGATTTTTCCTGGCGCTGGGACAGTTTTATGAGAAGAACGGATATCTGGACAAGAACCATTCGCGCATCCGCAGGTGCGAACTGCTTCTGGATTTTTTGGTACAGGACGGCAGGATGCCGCGGGAACTTTTGGAAGAGTCGCTTTTGTTCGATTTGTATTACCGGGAAAATATGAAAAGCCGCCCGTACTGGGCGCAAAGCCCGCCGAAGTTTTTAAAGGCGGCCGGCAAAAAGGGAAGGCAGGTGCACATTGAGCCGTTTCATTATCATTTCCCCCAAAAAGGGGAGCGAAATATTACGTCGCTGCCAGAGAGGCTTTCACGGGAGGTTTATGTGCTGTTTGAATATGGGGAACGGGATTTGCTCCATCAGGCAAAGGCGTCGGAGCTTGATATAGAAAGATTTTCTGGTTGCATAATAGGAAAGGCCGATCTATATTAAGAATATCAATATGATTGGCCGAAGGGCCGCATATGTATAAATTGGCCGCACATGAGAGGAGAAAACCGTGAAAAAACGTACGAAAGAGATTTTAAACCGCCTGGATAAAGCTTATGGTACCGAATTTGTCTGTTATTTAAATCATGAAACGCCCTGGCAGCTTTTAATTGCCGTAATATTGAGCGCGCAGTGTACGGATGCAAGGGTGAATATCGTGACGAAGGATTTGTTTGTAAAATACGATTCCCTGGAGAAGTTTGCAGAGGCTGATTTGGAAGAGCTGGAACAGGATATTCATTCGATTGGGTTTTATCACAATAAAGCGAAGAACATTATTTCCTGCGCGCAGACTTTGGTAAAACAGCATGGCGGGAATGTGCCGCGCACGTTAGAAGAACTGACGGCCCTCGCGGGCGTGGGACGTAAAACGGCAAATGTAATACGGGGAAATGTGTATCACGAACCAAGTATTGTGGTGGACACCCATGTGAAACGTATTTCAAAGCGCCTGGGATTTACAGAAGAGGACGATCCGTATAAGGTGGAGCAGGATTTGATGAAGGCGCTCCCAAAGGATCACTGGATTCTTTATAATATTCAGATTATTACGTTTGGGCGTTCGATTTGCGCTGCCAGAAACCCGAAGTGCGGGGAATGTTTTTTAAGCGATCTGTGTACGGCGGGGGACAGGCGGCAGAATAAGGGGTAATTTATGGACAGACAATATGACAAGGCGAAAATGGGAAAGCTGATGTGCGTCCTGTTTTTGCTGTTTGCGGCGGCTTATCTGCTGCTGCTGTTTTTTGTAAACCAGCGGATTGAGCGGGTGGATGTGTCCGGCTGCGACAAAGACGGCGCGGATCGGATGGAATACCAGATAGAAAAAATTGACGTCGCATACGGATATGTGCAGATACGCGGGTATGCCTATGAGCCGGGAGCCAGCATTGATACGGCGGATACCAGGATTTTAGCATACGATCCTGTGGGGGATGCGTATTACCGCCTGCCGACGGAACACGTAAAAAAAGAAAAAATTACCGAAAAGGCGGGCGACGGGTTCAATTACGATTATGCGCAGTTTCGCGCCGTTGCGCGCGCCGGGAAGCTGCCCGGCGGGTGCAGGGTTTGTATCTGGTACTGCTGTAATGGGGCCAACAGGCTGATTCATACGGACGAAGTCATATTTTACTAGGAGAAGCGATGAAAAAACTACGGGTTTTTATCAAATATATCATACGGAACGAATATCTGCCGCTTTGGATTTTTGCAGGGATACAGTTGATTTACCATATATGTATGAGCGAGCCGCCGGAATCGGACGCTGCGTGGTTTTTCAGCAAGCAGCTGGATACGTATACGCTCAAAGACTATCTGGAGACGCGTTATGCAGTCTGGTCGTCGCGGCTTTTGATCGAGGCGGTTTTGGTATTTGTTGCAAAAAGCATGCTTTGGTGGCGGATACTGGATTTCATATTCTGGGTTTTTTTGGCCTGGGCAATTACCGGCCTGTTTCCGGAGGAGAAACGGGAACTGGCGGGATATCTCACCGTCGGGTTTTTGTGCCTTTATCCGGTTTGGGATCTTAAAACGGCGGAATGGATTGCGACGGGCGTAAATTATACATGGCCGCTGGCGCTTGGGATATTTTCCCTTCACGGTGCGGCGCGCGCCTGTTCCGGCAAAAAGACGCCTGTTTATTTGTGGGTTTTGTACGGGCTGTCCGCGCTGTACGGGGCAAATATGGAGCAGATGTGCGCGGTGCTTTTGGCCGTAAACTGCGGCGTTCTTTTTTACTGTATCCTGCAAAAAAAGCCGCCCCGTTTGTATGGAAGCGTGATAGTAGGGACTTTGGCGGTATTTGCAGAATTTGTGTTTATTGTGACGTGTCCGGGGAATGAGGCGCGTAAAAGCCAGGAAATTATCAGCTGGATGCCGAATTTTGAGTCATATCATTTCCTGGATAAGGCCAGTATGGGCTTTATGGATACGATGCGTCATCTTCTGACGTCGGGGAATCTTTTGTTTTTGTGCTATCTTATACTGCTTGCGGTATTTGTTTTTTTGAAGGCAAAGCAGACGGCTTTTCGGGCGGCGGCAGTTTTCCCGGTTTTTGTTACCGTGTGGATTAGCTGGTTTCCAAATGCAGTGAAAGCGAATTTCCCGGCATTTTGGAAGCTTGTGGACAAGGGGGATTTTATCTGCGGCAGCAATTACCATATGGCTGCAAATTATATTCCGGTTGTGCTTTTTTTGTGTGTGGTTGGCTGTATGCTGCTGTCCCTTACGGCAGTGTGCGAAAGCCTGACGGAACTTTTGGCGCAGTTGTATTTACTGGCTTTGGGGCTTGCGACCAGAGTGGTGATGGGTTTTACGCCTACAATTTATGTGTCGCAGGAAAGGACGTTTTTGTTCTTGTATATGATTTTAGGAATCAGCGCGGCGTATCTGGTGGTAAACCATCAGAAGACGCTTAAGGAGAACAGGAATATATGGCAGACAATGAAAGCGGCGGGAGTTACGCTTGCCGTGTTGGGAGTTTTGCTGGATTTGGCGGAGATTGGTTCGTTTTAATTGAAAAAATATCCCATGGGACCGGTGCAAAAAATGCGGTTCCATGGGATATTTTTTTAAAGCCTTAAATTAGTTTGAGCCGGTAATCCATTCCTGGATTTTATGGAACCATCTGCTTTCGAGCATAATTTTATTTAACCTGGTGCATATATCTGCAAACAGGTAAATCATAACAAAAGTCAGGACAAGCAGCAGCGTTTCCTGTAAAACAGTCAGTTCACGGCTTGCAAATAATCCAAGAATCTGGCTCATTACGACATGCTGCAAAAGGAAAATAGCATAGGAAATACCGCCCGTATAGGTGAAAAACGGCTTGAACCGTTCGTATTTCATTATGAAATTCCCGGCGTGGTAAAACAGTAAAAACAATCCAGCCGCAATCGCCTGCGCGCATAAAAACGGGTCTAACGGCGCTTTGACAAAAATAAATAAGATCGCAACGCCTCCGAAGAATACGGTTACCCACTTATTTTCCAGCCATTCGCGGTATTCCATAAACAGCATCCCCATCCAGAACGCCAGCAGACAGACAATCAGGTTGCGCTCCCGCTGGATCTGGAAAAAAGCATTCGGCCAGTGAAACGACAGCGTTGCCGCGCCAAGCAGCAGCGTCGTAAGGATCCGGCAGCGCCTCATACACCAGGTCAGAAGCGGATACAAAAGATAGAGGAACACAAGCGCGCCTAAAAACCATTCGCCAATAAAGTAATAATTCTGCGGATAACGGTAGGAGAGATAACCGTCCATTCCGCCAAGCGTCAACAGCATGGATTTGGGGCTGCCGTTGTAGAATAAATTCCCTGCGGAGGTTGCTTTCTGGTAATAGAGGAAAAACCAGATCATGTAAAACATAGGGAACAGGCCTTTAAAACGGGTAAAATAGTAACGTTTGAAGGAACCTTTCCGGATAGCGGGATAATTGTAGTACAGGGAGGCCCCGGAGAGCATGAAAAATACGTTTACGCTGGTGTTCTCGCCCCAGACTCCGTTGGCATGGGTATAAAACAGGGGGAAATTGGCATACTGCGGCGTAGTGTTGCAGATACATGCAAAATGATATATGACAATGATCCATGCGGTTGCGCTGCGCATGAAGTCGAAGGCGTCAATTCGTTGTTTTTTCATAAAGATGCATCTCCTTCGTTCTTTTCTGTTATTGTAACATATTTTTGGGAAAATGTATGCCGGTTAACATATTTTTCACATTTGAAACTTTCCGCCCTGTTTATTCGTTTTAATAGCAGAGTGTAATGCCGGGCGATCCAACAATAAATATACGAAAGGAGGGGCTATGGCAAACAATACGATTGATGTGAACAGTATGACAAAAACCTATGACAATATGGCAAAATGCCTTGGCTCTAAAGAAACAATGCCTTCCGGTACAGAATTTTCAGATTATATTCTGAAAAAACTGAAGAACAAAGAAGCCGTTTCGCCGAAGGAAATGACAATGGAAGAGTACAGGCAGTATATTTACGGCAAGATTTCACAGATTGCGCTGCATCCGTCGCAATCCGGCTGGCAGTGGCATGTGGAAATTACGGACGAAGGGCTGGAGGCGATGAAAAACGATCCGGAGTACGAGGAGTACGTGTTTCATGCAGTCCGCGCCAATTTTTCATTCCGTGATCCGTATCAGTCCTGGAACTATTCTGTGCTGCACTTTGGCGCGACAAAGGAAGAGTCTTACGGGCAGAGCTTTGGCGGCGGCAGCAGGGTATGGAAGGAACATGAGGAAACTTACTGGGAACGCAGGCAGAAGCGAAGGAAAAGGCTGCAGGAGGAACTTGAGGAAATACAGGAACAGAAAGCCATTGCCAAACGGTTTGCCACAGAAGAATATCATGCGAAGCTGACGCAGATAAAGGCGGATCCGGACTGCGGCATAACGGATATGCAGACGCCTGACGCGGTGGCGGCGTATGAAGCAAATATACTGGCATATTTGATTTCAAGGCTTCATGTAGAAGTATAATATGTTTTCGGACCGTTGCGCGAAGCGGATAAAACCAGACGAAAAAACAGGAGGGAAATTATGGATATTGGAAGAATAGGGGCAGGCAGATTTCCGGCCTCATATGTACAAAAGAAGGCGCAGAAAAACACACCGGAAGCGGATTTTGGCAGCCAGGTACAGAATATGGAAAAGACGCAAGGGAGAGTATATACTGTTTATATGCCGACAGACGATATGATTTATTCCGGCGGAAACGGATCCGGGCTTTCTTTTTATATAAAGTATGCCGAAGAATCCACACCGGAAGATCCGGTTGTTATTGCAAAAGGCGTGGATGAAAACGGAAAGGAATTTGAACAGACGATACATATCAACCGGATTTCACCGCGCAGCGCGACGCTGGTGGAAATGCGCGCTTTGGAGGCGCATTTGAATGTGGATAAAAACGGAGGGCTTTCTTCGCTTCCCCTGGTTGAAGGATTAGAGCAGATGGGGTTAAATGACCGCGGGGATTTCCTGCGGATGTTTGAGAAGACGATTGGCGATATGACGCTGTTAAGGCAGAAGGAAGCGGCGGCTTATTACCAGTATAGTATGCAAACCTACTGGGATTGGTGGGATAGGCAGAAGTAAGGCGGTTTACAAATCCACTTTCTTTGGGTACAATAGGATTCAGGAACGCGGCAGCTTTTGCCGTCCCAAAAGAAAGTGAGGAAATAGTATGGGAAAGAAACTGTTGGCGGCGCTTGTGTCGATTGCTTTGCTGTTTGGCATGCTTCCGGTTTATGCGTTTGCGGAAGAAGAAAACGGCGGGGACGCCGTTTCAAAGGAATGGGCTTATACGCCGAAGAATGAAAAGAGCGCGGTTATTACCGGGTATAAAGGAAATGAATCCGTCGTAACGATTCCTGCAGAAGTGGATGGATACCAGATAACGGCAGTGGGCGACCGTGCGTTTGAGAATAACCGCACGGTGCGCCAGGTTACGGTATCGGAAGGGATTACGGGCGTCGGCCATTATGCGTTTTCGGGCTGTACGGCGCTTACAGGCCTTGCGCTGCCGGAAAGCATGGCGTCGCTTGGAGGCCGTATCATAGAAAATACAGCGGTAAGGAGCATCCGGATTCCGGCAAATGTATCCAAGTGCGAGCCCGCTCCGGTAGGCGGCGGGTACAACGGTACGCTGGCGGGCTGCGCTTCCCTTACAGAAGTTACGTTTGGCGAAGGAATGACGGCGGTTCCGGATTATATTTGTGCAAGCCATGATAGTACAAGCCGGATTTCTGCCGTAAATATCCCGTCAACCGTAACAAAAATCGGAGAATATGCGTTTTATAAGTGCCAATCCCTGCAGACATTGGATATCCCTTCGTCTGTTACGGAAATTGCAAGGCATGCGTTTAACCGCTGTTCGGCCCTGGTTTTAGACAGGCTGCCGGAGGGATTGGAGAATATCGGTTTAAACGCGTTTTTCGGGTGCGTAAGCATCACGGATCTGACGCTTCCGGGGACGATTAAAAACGTGGGGGATTACGCGTTCCAGGAATGTACCGGGATGCAGCGCCTTACAATAGAGGAAAACGGCGACCCGGATTATGCCGCGCAGATCAATGGCAATGCGTTTTCCGGATGCAGCGGGCTTACGGAAGTTCATTTATCCTGCAATATAAAAAGCGTGGGCGGCAGGGCGTTTTCAGGCTGTACGTCGCTGGGGGAGGTTTCTTTGCCGGAAGGAGTAGAGAGTATTGGCCATTACGCGTTTTCGGGCTGTACGTCGCTTGAAAACATCGGGCTGCCGGAAAGCCTGACTACGCTTGGCGGGTGTTTTATCGAAAATACGGCGGTGGAGAGCATCGTAATTCCAAAAAATGTTTCCAAGTGCGATTATACGCCGTACAGTACCGGATATAACGGGCCGTTAGCAAACTGCAGCGAACTGAAAACCGTGACGTTTGCGGACGGTATGACGGCAATTCCGGAATATATCTGCGCAAGCGGCGCGTACCAGAGCAATATTTCGACAGTAAACATCCCGGGCTCGGTGAAGTCGGTAGGAAATTATGCGCTGCATAACTGCAAAAACCTGTCGTCCGTAAATTACAGCGGAAAAACCGAGGAGGACTGGGATCAGATTGATTTGGGAGCCGGAAATGAAAGTTTAAAGGATGCGACGCAGGAGTTTCATGAACACGAATATGACGACGGTGCGGTTACGGATCCGACCTGTACCAAACAAGGGTTTACCACGTATACCTGCGTTTCGTGCGGAAACTCCAAACGGGATCAGTTTGTCAGGGCGCTTGGGCATACGCCGGTTGCCGACGCGGGAAGGCCGGCCACCTGTACGCAGGACGGTTTAACGGACGGCAGCCATTGTGAAGTCTGCCGGGCGGTTCTAAAGGCTCAGAAGAAAATTAAGGCCACCGGCCATACGCCGGCGGGAAGCGGCATAGTTTCCCGTCCCGCCTCCTGTACGGAAAACGGAATCCTGACGCATACCTGCAAAACCTGCGGGGAGAGTTTTACGGAAGAAATAAAAGCGGTGGGGCACAGCTACGGGGAGCCGGCGGAAACGCTTGCGCCGACCTGTACGCGGGAGGGAGAAATGGAGTATACCTGCGCGTCCTGCGGGGACAAAAAAACAGAACCGGTTCCTGCCCTTGCACATGAGTATGCCCGGTCAGTGAAGGAGCCGACGTGTACCGAAGCGGGTTATACGCTTTATACCTGTTCCAATTGCCAGGACAGCTACAAAGAAGATTTTACGGAAGTTTTAGGCCATCGTTATGAAATGTCCGAACAAGAGCCGACCTGTACCGAACCGGGAGGTACGGCGCATATCTGCGCAAACTGCGGCGACTGCTATATGGACCCTGAGGAAGAAGCGTACGGGCACGATTTTGATGACGGCGTAGTTACGGTTCCACCAACGGATACGTCTGAAGGAGTGAAAACCTATACCTGCAGGCGCTGCGGGGAGACGGAAACAGAATCCATTCCGGTTCATACGCATACCTATACCGAAACGGTGGTAAAAGAAGCGACGTGCTCTGCACCAGGCGAAGCGTACTTCCTGTGTACAGAGTGCGGCCACAGTTATACCCAAACGCTCCCGAAGACGGAACACATATATCAGGCTGAGGTTACCGAGCCAACCTGTACGGCAGGAGGCTATACGGTTTATACCTGCGGGGCGTGCGGCGACAATTATCAGTCGGATCTGACGGAGCCTCTTGCGCACCAGGAGCAGGCCGAGGTTACCGCGCCGGCCTGTACAACGGAGGGATATACCCTGCACACCTGTACGGTTTGCGGGAACAGCTACCGGGACAGTGTGCAGGCGGCGCTTGGGCATGCGTATGATGACTGGATTGTTACGGTATTGCCGGGGGAACAGTCAGAAGGGAAAAAGGAGCGTACCTGTACCCGCTGCAAAGAGACGGAAGAAGAGGTAATTCCGTCGCTTGGCAGCCATACGCATATATATGATAAAGGGACGGTTACGAAGGAAGCGTCGTGCCTGCAGCCCGGCGAGCTTGTGTATGCCTGTACGGAGTGCGGGGATGTTTTAAAAGAATCCATTCCAAAGGCGGCGCATACGTATACGGAAACTCTTACACAAGCCGCGTCTTACGGCAGAAACGGAAGCATACAGCGAAGATGCGCCGTATGCGGCGATGCTGTGGAAGGCGTCATATCTGCGCCGTCCGCAGTGATCCTTTCTAAGACGGCATATACTTATACGGGAAAAGAGATAGCGCCCGTCGTCACCGTTACGGACGTGGGAGGCAGCGTTCTTGGTCCGGACAATTATACGGTTGTTTATACCGATCATAAAAAAGTAGGGACGGCTAAGGTGCAGGTTGTATTTCAGGGAAGATACGCAGGTACGATGGAAACAACGTTTGCGATTCTGCCGAAGGGAACGTCTATTTCGAAGCTGAAGGCCGTATCGAAAGGGTTTACTGTTAAATGGAAGAAACAGGGTTCCCAGGCGAAGGGTTATGAACTGCAATACGCTGCGTCCGGGAAATTTACGAAGAAAACGGCGAAGATAAAGAAGATAAAGAAAGCGTCCGCGACTTCAGCTACAATTCGGGCAAAAGCGAATAAGAAGTATTTTGTGCGGATCCGGACGTTTCAGAAGGCAAAAGGGAAAACATATTATTCGGGCTGGTCGAAGGTGAAGAAGATTACGGTCAAGAAATAAGAAGCCGCGCCGGCAGAGATTGCTTTTTTTGAAAAGATATGCTACATTAAAGTCGCCGTCTGATTGCGTGGTATAAAACTTACAGAAGGCGGCAATCTAATATCAGAGGAAAAAACATTGGAAAATATCAGATTTGTTGTGAAGCTTGCGGATACGCCGATTGAGGCTAGAGTCCTGCATGAAAGTACCAGGCAGTTTTTACGGGAGTATCTGACAGAGGAAGCGGCGGCGTTTTTTGTTGCGGTTACAGAAGAAAATATTGCATACGAACGGCAAAAGGCCGATCCGAAGTATCATTTTACGGACGCTTATTTAGAGACGCTCGCGCTCTACCGGCAGATTTCGGCGGGACTTTTGGATTATGATACGCTTTTATTCCACGGCTCCGCAATTGCGGTAGACGGGCAGGCGTATCTGTTTACCGCCAAAAGCGGGACGGGCAAGAGCACGCATACGGCGCTCTGGCGGAAACGCTTTGGAGCGCGCGCGGTGATGGTCAACGACGATAAGCCGCTGCTGCGCATGACAGAGCAGGGCGTTACGGTATACGGCACGCCGTGGGACGGAAAGCACCGCCTGAGTTCGAATATAGCGGTCCCGTTAAAGGCGGTCTGTATTCTGGAACGGGATACGAAGAACCATATCGGAGCCGTCTCGCCAAGGGATGCATGGCCGATGCTGATGCAGCAGAGCAGCCGCCCGTCTGATCCGGCCAAGCTTTCACAGGCGATGCGTCTGCTTGACGTTTTAGCGGCAAAGACGGGAATTTACCGCATGGGGTGCAATATGGAGCCGGAAGCGGCCGAAACGGCATACAGAGGAATGCAGTGAATTGGAGGTAGAAATGAGATTAAAAAAAGAATTTATCACACATGAAAGCGACGGCGAGCAGATTCTGGTCTCCCCGGATACGGCGGCATTCTCCGGGCTGGCGCGCAGCAACAGCACGGCGGCGTTTATTATCAACTGCCTGAAAAAGGATACGACGGTGGAAGAGATTACGGAACGTATGGCAAAAGAATACGACGCGCCGAAAGATGTGATTGCACGAGACGTCGCCAGGATAATAGAACAGCTTAAGTCTATCGGCGCGCTAAATCTGTGAGGAAAGGGCGTATGCAGGACAAACAGGAAAACGGGCGGGGCGCCTTAGAACAGACGGCATGGGATTTGATTTACCTTGCGGCCTGCGCCCTGCACAAGATAAAGCCGCAGGAAGAGCGCGTACGGAGGATGGATTTTAAGCGCCTCTTTTGGATGTGCCAGTTTCACAGCATGACCGCCATGGTATGCATGGCTCTGGAAGAAACGGAAGCGTTTGCGGCGGCGGATCCGGACATAACAAACAAATGGAAGGACGCCAAAGCCAAAGCAATCCGCAAAAACATGCTGTTAGACGCAGAACGGGAGCAGATTTTAAAAGAGATGGAGCAGGCGGGCATCTGGTATATGCCGTTAAAGGGAAGTGTTTTGCAGGCAGTTTATCCAAGGTATGGCATGCGCCAGATGTCGGACAACGATATCCTTTATGACGCCGCCGGCCAGAAAAAACTGGCCTGCCTAATGCAGAAGCGGGGGTATGAAACAGAAATGTGCGGTAAATCCAACCATGACGTTTTTATGAAGCCCCCGGTTTACAATTATGAAATGCATACTTCGCTGTTCGGCAAGTTTAGCGGTTCTGCCTTTTATGGCTATTACAGCGGCATCAAGGAGAAGCTTCTTCGTGACAAGCCGGACGGGTACGGGTATCATTTTACGGACGAGGATTTTTATATCTACATGACGGCGCATACCTATAAGCATTATAACCAGAGCGGAGTAGGGCTGCGGTCTTTGGCGGATGCGTATGTGTATCTAAACGCTAAGGGGCAGGATATGGATTTGGCGTATATTGCGCGTGAGACAAAAAAGCTTGGAATGGCGGAATTTGACAGCCAGCTTCGCGCGCTTGCAGAAAAGCTGTTTTGCAATCCTTCGCCCGGAGGCGTTTCTCTGTCTGCGCAGGAGGAGGCGACGCTTTCCTTTTTTGTAGGATCGGGCGCGTATGGTACGACGAAATTTTACGTACAGAACAGGATGCGCGAACTGCAGCCGGAAGGGGAGGATTCCATATGGAAAGGCAGGCTGCGTTTTATCTGGCGGCGTTTGTTCCCGACAATGGAATGGTATGAAAATTATGAACCGTTTGTGGCGAAACACAAAATACTGATTCCGTTCTTTTTGGTATACCGGCTGTTTCGGCGTCTGTTCGGCAGGGGGATCAAGGGAGAAATTGACGCGATGCGCAAATATGGCAAAAAAAAATGAGGCTGTGTTCGTACCCTTCACATAAGGAAGTGAAGGGTACGAGGGCATCTCTGTATCAAATTACGGTATAGTCTTGTGGCTATGCCGTTTTTTCTTCTTTGGAACGCTTCTGTTTCAAGCGTTCTTGGAACATTTCTTCATATTCTTCAGCGGATGGGGCGTTGATAATACCGACTCCATTATAGTGAATATCAATAGGATACACTGTCTTTCCGTCTATGACCTTTTTCTTGGATACCATGATGTAGTCTATAAATTCATTGACGATGGCAGGCGTAAGTTCCTTGATTTCGGTATACCTCTTGACCTTTTCCACAAAGGCTGATACATTTGCGGTTTTGTCATCCTGCATTTCAATATCCAATTTTAATTGGGTAAGTAATTCTTTCAGCATTTTCTGTTCGGCTTCATAACTTGCCGACATTGTTGCAAAACGCTCATCGCTCAGTTTACCCGATACATTATCTTCATAAATCCGCTGAAACAATACGTCAAGTTCAGCAATACGCTTTTCACATTTGGCTAATTCACGCCGCTTCTTGGCAATTTCTTTCCGCTGTTCTTCGCTTGATTTGTCAAGCTGCTCCTGCACAAACTGTTTTTCAAACGCCTGCACATAGAACAGCACACGCCGCAAACTTTCAAGCACTAAGGCATGGACAACCTTTTCACGAATATAATGTGCCGTACAGTTTGCAGTATTCTTGCGGTAGTTAGAACAGAAAAAGTATGCCTGCTCTCGGCTGTAATTGTTCGTCACGCTATAATACAGTTTTTCCCCGCAGTCGGCACAATAGAGTAATCCTGAAAAAATGCTGATTTCGCCTGTACGGTTTGGTCTGCGCTTGTGGCTTCTAAGCTCCTGTACAAGTTCCCATGTTTCACTGTCAATAATGGCCTCATGGGTATTTTCAAATACTTTCCATTCCTCTTTCGGTCTGTGAATCTTGGTCTTATCTTTAAAAGAGCGTGTCGTAGAACGGAAATTAACCGTATGTCCGCAGTATTCAAGCCGTTCCAGAATATCCGCAACTGTCCTTGCCGCCCATTGTTCTTTTGTCTATATAGTTGTCCATATGCAGTAATCCTCCCATGAAGAATAGAGTGAGAAAAAATATCCCTCACCCTATAGTCCTTGAAAAAGTTAAAATTTGCCCTCTATTGCTTAAAATTTTTTAGCTTTTTCCGTAGATGCTGCATCCTTGCATGATAGCCCCTGCGGTTAAATGCACAAGCGGGGCAATCTCCTTTGTGGAATAGCCCTGCATTTTCAGCAGGACGATTTGTAATGTGCGCCTGTCCACCGTGATTAAGGCAAGGTACAGATTTTCGCTCTCAATCTCGTCCAGTAAATCAGAAACAGACCTTACCTCCGCCTGCTTCTCCCTGTCCGCCATGCCCTCAAGGTATTCGCCGAAGTCGCTCGCCCATCGGTAAAACCGCCTGTTGGAATTAAAATCTGCCCTGTCGTCTGTGCGGATTTGCTCAATGACCGCTTCATCAACGCCGCACTCACGCAGAACCTTTTCCTCGGCTTCTTTCCAGATGCGCCATTTCCTGTCCTCCCGTCCGTGGTTGTATGCCATCCTTATTTCCTCCAATCAGAATTGATTGAGAGGGCAGGAAAAGCCCCCTCATTTTCCCAAAGGAAAAAACAAGGGGGCTGAACGCCTTAAATTTAAACCTCCATTATCTTTCTCAGTTTCGCAAGGATTTTAGTTTTGCGTTTATTGACAACGCTCTGTGTTATGCCTAACCGCACCCCAACTTCCCGCTCGGGAAGTTCTTCAAAGAAAATTGCCTTTACCAATGCCTGCTCACCATCCGATAATAAGGGCAGGGCGGCTTTCAGCCTGTCCACCATTACCACATGGACAACGATTTCCGCAACGTCCACCGCTTCATCAACAATGAAATCAAGCACATTCCCCTCACTGTCCGTAAATCCCTCCAATGAAAGCAACTTGTGGTTCGCGTCCAGTTTTTTCAGATAACGCCACCGTTCTTTATCCCGATAAAAATCTGTGTACTGTTCTCGCACAACCTCAAGCAAACAACCCTGCACGGGGATAAATAGCTTGTCCATGTAACTTTGGTCGATTTGCCTGCGGCGGCAGAAATCTTGATAGGACAATTCCGCATAACCACCGCTTTCCTTGATATATACCTTTCTTGGTGCATACTTCACCATAAATACCTCCAATCTGAATTAAGCAGGCTTTTGCCTGCGCTGCTTCTTGACCGACAGGTCAAGAAGATTGCTTTAGCAGCTGTAAAACCAATCCAGATGGAGAGGGCGGAGAGCGACAATGAACATAACAGCAACATACAGTCCTATGGCACATTCCGATAAAAAACGACAAAAGAAAAACCGCAAAGGCTCTGTGACCTCT
>OFFR01000714.1_pt1 | contig 18286 bp, 15 predicted proteins | sample 1521421 | NCBI WGS metagenome assembly OFFR01 (sample SAMEA3504087, study PRJEB24116) | mouse gut metagenome | biome: mouse gut; feature: mouse-associated habitat; material: faeces | place: Denmark | collected 2011 | reverse complement strand
GCTATCTTCCTACTCTCTTTATGGCAGAAATCCCTTCTTTGATTTGCTACATGCTTCACACAAGATACAAAAGCCCCCGCCATCTGAAAATATCAGTGGCGGGGGAATTTTGTATGTTAAGCCGGATTACTTGGATGGAAGATGCTTGCATTCACAGGCACCATCTTGCCGGCAGAGGAATCGTACTTGTAAAATGTTGCCTTGTCAATCCCGGCAGAAAGGTCCTTATCCGTAGTGACGCGGAACTTATCCGTCCCTGCGCCCCGTTGGAAGATTTCGGACAATTCCAGCGCCTGGTCGAGGTCTTCCGCAAGAAAGATGAAGGTCGGCTCCAGGCGGAAATAGCGTTTCCAGAACTGGTCGCGGATGAAGGGCGAAATCTGGTCCCCCACCTTCTTGATCCAGTAGGTGGGGATGTCGCTGGAACGAACCACTTCCAGGATGAACTCCACGGGTGTCTTTCCCTTCATGATGCGGAACATACCGGACATCCGGATGTCGCGGGTACGGATGGAGTAGTTGACGGTGGGGCTGAAAAACGCCAAATCGTCCTTCTTGACGCCCATGAGAGACAGATAGAACTCATTGGTTGCCAGATACTTCGCCGCCTGTTCCGCACTGCGGTAGGAGTTGGTGCTCTTCCAGGTCACCCCGGCGTCATCCCGATAGAAATGATTCAGGATATGACGGGAACCGTGGTCGAGACAGTAAATGACAAAGGCGTCATCGGGGATGGATTCCATGGGGTATGCGCTGAGAGTAAACCGGTTGAGAAGGCGGCGGTCCAGATATCGAGCAAGCAGCTCATCCAGCCGATCCACCTCTGCGAGGCCCTTGATACGAAGCAGGCGTTCCAGCTGATCACGGGTGGCGAAGGTGAAGTCAAACAGGAGCTTCAAAACCTCCAACCCAATCTGCCGGTCCGCTTCCTCCGAAACATACGTCTTGACGATCTGCGCTTCGTTGACGGCGCGGCTCATCTCAAACGGATGGTCGAAAGTCTGCTTCCAGTCGTACGGAAAAGAGAAGGTCCTCCCTTCCTCTGCCGTAATATAGATGCGTCTGGTTTCCATTGTAAAATCAATCCTCCTTAGATTTGGCGGCAATGTGTTTGCTCCGCCGATTGTTTCTTTGTATGCATAATCGGCAAGAACTATCAGGAGACAAAAATAGGCGAAAAATCGAAACGCTCCTCCCGGGCAATCCATTCCTGCTGGCCCATGGGGGTTTCCTGTAATATTTGGCATTTCGTTTTCCATAAGGACATGGATGCTTCATTGTGTTTCTTTCGTGACACAGAAATTTTCCTGAAAAATTTCAAAAAACCTCTCTTTTTAAACTCGATATTTTTCTATCTAACCGCATAGTATCCTCCAACTCGTCCCATACCCTCATCCAGTCTTTCCCCTCTCCCCTTCCCCGCCCCCCCGTGGGTATTAAGGAACAAAGCATATGTTGGAAGAGTGGAAAACGAAAGGAGAAGGCAGGTGAATCAATAGGGGACAAACATGGAAAGGAGATGTTTTTGTGTTAGATTTGAAAAAGCTGCGGGAGGAATTGGATGAAGATCAGTATGCCGCAGTTACTGCGCCGCTTGGCAACATGCTCTGCATTGCTAACGCAGGCTCCGGGAAGACGCGGGTATTGACCTACCGCATCGCATACCTCATCGCAAAGGGAGAACCGGAGGAGTCATTCCTCATGCTGACCTTTACCTGTAAGGCCGCAAGGGAGATGATGGAGCGGATTCAAGGTTTGCTCGGAAAGAATAAAAGCAAAATTACCGGAGGCACCTTCCACTCCATCGCCAACATTTTTGTCAAAAGGTTCTATAAGGATCTTGGGTTTAACAGAAAGCCTACTATCCTGGATGACCTGGACTCAAAAGACTTGATGGGGCTGTCGAGGGAATATTACTGTGCGTTCAACAACCTGAAAGTAAGAGATCTTCCTTCTGCCGCTGACATCGCATCAAAATACAGCTTTTGCAGAAATACTGGGCAGGATTTCGCCAAATACCTCAGAGAAAATCCAATGAAATGCTCCGGGAAAGACGGCGAGACTACGCAATATGCAAGCCCCAAAGCGATTTTGGGTGTGGTGCAGGAATACGAAAAACGGAAAAAGGATTTGGTCAAGGTAGATTTTGATGACCTGCTGCTCTACTTTGACCAGTCTTTGGATATCCCGAGGGTACAAAAGTATGTGTGCGGAAAGTACCCGAATGTCTTTGTGGACGAGTACCAGGACATCAACGTGGTGCAGGCATCCATCATCCAAAAACTCACGCGGGACACGAATCGCCTGACTGCGGTAGGTGACGATGCTCAGTGCATTTACGGATTCCGGGGCAGTGATGTCTCCTTTATTCGCTCCTTCGACACGTCCTTCCCCAACGCCCATATCTATCCCATCCGCAACAACTACCGGTCTTCTGACAAAATCGTTGATTTGGCGCTTGCCGTTATCAACGAAAACAAAGATGGATCCCACAAGGAAATGACCCCCACAAAGCGTTCAAAGGCGGTCCCTTCTTATGCTTTCTTTGTTACCGAAAAAGAGCAGGCGGATTACATCGTATCAGCGGTCAAAAAAGCTCACGCAAAAGGTATTCCTTATGATGAGATTGCAATCCTTGTTCGACTGAACCGGCTCCCGAAATCTATCGAGCTTGCTCTGACGAGCGCACGGATACCTGTCTCTATGGACTGCGGCATCCCCTTCTTTACCCGCGATCATATCCGGACTATCGTGAATTTTATGAAGGTCCTGATCAATCCACGCGATGAGCTTGCTTTCTGGAATCTCGTTGGAACTACAGATGGCGTTGGACCGAAAACGGCGCAGAAGATTTTTAAACAGTTTGAGGCGAAGGATTTTAATCTTGCATTTCTGTCCAAGGTAAGCATCCCCAGGCGGTCTTCCGCCACCTTCATTACCCTTACCAATGCGCTCCTTGCGGCTCAGGCATTCCTCAATAGGGAGAATCCTGAGAAGACAGAGGGGACCAGTGAGCTGCAGAAGCTTCTGGACGTCATTATGAAGGAGTGGGCCGAGGAATGGATGTTGAGGAAGTACACAGACGGCAGCTTACGGAGCCGGGAGACCGACATAAAGACACTCCGGGCGGCGTTGAGCGACTACGAAATGGTTGACGACTTCCTGGAAAACGTCTCCCTTGCTGGAAATGACGCAGGGAAAGGTCCGAAGGGCAAGGTCAGGATCACAACCATTCATCGCTCAAAAGGTCTGGAATGGGATGTCGTATTTCTTCCCTATCTCAGCGACAATATCCTCCCCCTCTCTTCCGAGGATGGGGTTTTTGAGGAAGAACGCCGGCTGTGCTACGTTGCCATCACCAGAGGGCGGCAGGAAGTCAATATGAGCTTTGTTCAGTTCATACACAGCATGCCGAATTATTATGGGGAACCAAGTATATTTCTGCTCAACGAAGCCCAGCATTTTTACAAATAACACAGAAGACGCCCTACGGAGATTCCGCAAGGCGTCTTTTCATGTATGGAAATCTTATCCCAGCCGCAGGATACGTCCCCGGATACGGGGGCGGTCGAACGGGGTAGCGCCGGGCTCTACAGAACTGATACGGACGACCACCTGGACGCCCTTCTCAATCTCCAGGTCCACGGGCATAGAGCAGAGGACATCCAGCTCCTGGTTATCCTCCAGGCGGACAAACACCGCCATGCTCTGGGGGAAGTTCTTGATGTCAATGATGCGGCCCAGGACGATGGCGCTGGGTTCAAGATCGCACTCATAAGGAGTGGTGCGGTGATACTTGGTCACGGCCTCCCAGGTGATGCGGGCTCGCTCATCCTTGGACACGGACTTGCACTTGACGTTGATCTTGTCGCCAATCTTGTACCGCTCGTTGACGCGGCTGTGGTCAGTGGAATAATCCGCATTGCGGAGCAGTCCAGACACGCCGTTGACATCCACGAAAGCGCCAAAATCGGTGAAGCCAGTGACAACGCCCTCAAATGCCTCGCCCTTTGCGAAATCGCCCAGCATCTGCGTCTTGACCAGCAGCTGCGCTCTCTTTCGGGAGCAAATCAGAACGCCGGCCTCGTCGTCCGCACGGACAATCACGAAGGGGATGCGCATGCTGACGAGCCGCGTCGGGTTCGGGCGATCCGTTTCGGCGTCCATCTCCTCCAGGGGAATCATGCCGGGAATAGACTGGGTACCCTGCACCGCCAGGGGGACGGAGACGGGGATGTGCTGGGGCTGTCCGTCCTTGGACGGAACAACGCGCATAACCACGGCATAGAAAATCCGCTCGTCGGCAATCGCCTTCGAAATCTCGCGGTTTGCGCTCAGAGTAATGTTTTGAATTTCAGACAAGGGAAACTCTCCTTTCACTGTTTAATTTCCTGAATATATCCCCTTCCCTGTGCCTCTCCAGGGACTTGCCCTGAAGAACGGAGGGGATGTGCGACACGGAACTGAAGTCCGCTTTTTTAAGCCGCTGGATGTTGGTATGAAAATGCTCTCCGAAATATCAGGAGACGGTCAGGACAGCTGGTGCTGAACTCGGTATTCCCTGGCTTTTCCCCGCAGAGACTCCATCGTTTTCTCAGGGAAGGGCAGGACATGTCCAATGACGGGCGGGCGTATCTGACCGTTTGAAACAAGCGAGCAGACCACCCTGCCAGGGTTGTCTTCATCCCATACACAGGCTTCCTCAAGCTCCTTCCTGCTGGGTTCCTTGGCCTTGAGAGGCTTGGAGGGGAAGAAAATAGGGTCATGCCAGATGGTGATTTGGCACATGTAGTAGGAGATATCCTCTTCACTGAGGCCCGCATGGAGAATGACGTTCCGGCTATTGGCAGAGATCCTCTCAATGAGGTTCCGGTCGTCGATTGTTCTGTTGCGGGTCATCAGTATCCTGGACTGGGCAGACATCACGAGACCAACATGGTGCGCCCTGCCACAAGCCAGCAAATCGAAAAGGCCATCATATGAGAAATCATAGAGTCCATCGATATACATGGCATGGGGCTGCTGGTCATCGTCGCTTCTCCGAGCCACGGCGGTTTCAAAGCCGGTCATCATGAACAGTGCAAGATAGCGGGACAGGTCCCGGAGCTGCACCTGGGCCGTGGAGATACACAGGATATCTCCATTCCTCAGTCCGGCAGCAAAATCAAGCCCACTGCGCTCGCCCTTATCAAAGTCAGGGTTCAAAATCTTGTGCAGATACTCATTGGAAACCAGCTTAGCAACCTGGGAGCGGAGTCCAGCAGTGTTCTCATAGATCTTACTCCGTTCCGGGAAGTAGTCGTTGAGGAACCATGATGTAATGTCTGCGTTCTCCTTGGCCTCGGAATCTATAGCGGCGGAGATCTTGGAGAAGGCGTTGACCAAATCCCGGCCCTGTCCGCCGGAGTTCTGCAGGAGATGGCTAAGCCGGATTAAGGTCGCATACTTCCCTTCTACTCCCTCGCTGGCGTCCAGCCGCTTCAGTACCTTGCCGGCGTTACGGAGCAGCTGCTCATTCAGATCCAGGAAAAACTGGGGGCTGTCGGCGTTTATCAGGCGGAAAACGGTAACGATGTTCTCGACCACGTCAACCTCTCTGCCGGCAAGAGGATTGTACTTGGGGCAGTTTTTGAGAGTGGGGTCGAAAAGGAAGGCGCTGCGCCCAGACTCTTTTGCCAGCAGAAACGTATGGAGCGCAAGGTCACCCTTCGGATCCAGGACTGTGGCTCCCCATTCGGGGTTATCAATATCCTGCTGGATCATGGACAGCATGGCATCGCTCTTACCGCAGCCCGTGGGGCCGAGAATAAGCGTATGTAGAAAACGATCCTCCGCTGAGATAGAAACGGGGGTGGGGATAGGGTTGATGCTGGGGTGCTTGGTGCGGCAGACAATTAGGTCGCCGGATTTGTTATTATTAAACATGGATAAAACATCTCCTTTGTAATTTTTTTGTGTGTAATTCAAGCCTAACATGCGTGGGAGAATTCAATATATCTTTTTACGGAAAACATGAGAAAAATATCAGGGGATATGGAAGGACTGCTTAATTGCAAGGTCGTGACAAGCATAGGAGACTTTGATATTTCTTCGTAGATTTGCATAGCATGATGACAGACCTAGTATGAATTTTGAGGAGGTACCGTGTATTATGTTTAACTGGCAAGCTTTTTCTGCTATTGGAACATGGGTAGCAATAATGGTTGCTCTGTTTATTCCCTATTGGCAGAACCGCAGAAGATTGATTTTGCGTATAATTCCAAATAGATGTGCGATTCTTAACGTTAACGAGGTGATTCCATATATAGATATTTCTGCGGTAAACGCAGGAACTTCAGATGTTGTTATTTCCGGTTGGGGAATATGTATAGAGGGTAGTTCTGAAATGATTTTTCATGTTGCTACGCAAGACGATCGACTTTGCTCCATTTTTGATCCTAAACTGCCATTACGATTATCTCCAGGAGACAGCTTTTCTTGTGGAATACCTAGGAAAGAAATGCAAAATAACCTGAAATCTTTTGTTCAAAAGGGGGCACTTCAGATTGATGACTGGCTTGTTGTGAAGATTTCTGATTCTTGTGGAAAAGTGTATGAAAAGCCTCTTAAAATGACCATTCAGGAATTTATAGACCTAAAAGGAGCGTGATTTTTAAATGATTCAAACTGAATTTCGTCCCAAAGTTCGGGACATATTGCCCGGCTACCACGATGATGAAAATACTAGCTGCTATGCCATGAATGGCAACCTCTGTATCCGACCGGACTACCAGCGGGCCTTCGTGTATGACGACAAGAAGCGCAATCTGGTTGTGAACACTGTTCAGAAATCCATGCCGCTGGGCATCATGTACTGGATGAAGAACGCCAACACCGGAAAATATGAACTGATGGATGGTCAGCAGCGCACCCTCTCCCTCCTCCAGTATTGCTCTGGTGGCTATAGTATCAACTACCAGTATTTCTTCAACCTGTCTCAGACGGAGAAGGATAAAATCCTCGACTACGAGCTGCTTGTCTACATCTGCGAGGGGACGGATGAGGAGCGCCGGGAGTGGTTCCAGCGCATCAATGTCGCCGGCGCAACCTTGACCGATCAGGAAATTTTGAATTCTGTGTACTCGGGTCCCTGGTGTCAAGATGCCAAGAAGTATTTCAGCAAACCCGGCGGACCCTGTTCTCAGATTGCTGACAAGTATCTTAACGGCTCCCCCATCCGCCAGGACTACCTGGAGACCGCCCTCAAATGGCTCTGTAACAGGGATAGGATTGAGGTGGCGGACTACATGGCGGCCCATCAGCATGACGCTACAGCCCTGGAGCTCTGGTCGTACTTCCGGTCATCGATTGGGTAGACTCCACCTTCCCCAACTACCGCAAGAAGCTGATGAAGGGAATCCCTTGGGGCATCCTGTTCAATCAGTATGGGAAAAACAGCTATGACCCCGCCGCTCTGGAGGCTCGCATCACTGAGTTGGAAATTGACGAGGATGTCACCAACCAGCGGGGAATCTACGAGTATGTGTTGGGTGGGAGTGAGAGATGTCTGAGTATCCGGGTTTTCTCTGAAAGGGATAAGCGGAGAAAGTATGGGGAGCAGGGTGGGAAGTGTGTGCGTTGCGGCAAAACTGTCGAGTATGAAAAATGCCACGGCGATCATATTACCCCCTGGAGCAAGGGTGGACATACCACTTATGATAATCTCCAGATTCTGTGCGCTGACTGCAACAGGACAAAAAGCGCCCAATAAGCTCCCACTCCCCCCCTCTGACCTAATAATTGCAAGACACCTGTCGATGTTACAATTTCGATAGGTGTCTTTTTGCTTTCAGTACAGATGGTGGGGAGAAGATGGAGATTGGCAGGCGCAAACTTGGCGGAACGATTAAAATTACGAAAGAATTTGCTTGAGATTTGATATTTTCCCGTTCAACTGCATAGTATTTTGCAACCCTAAAATAGAAGGATTCAATTTTCAAGGAGGACGATAAAATGGCAATGGATAATCTGACAATTGTGAAGGAGCTGGATTCCCGCTATGCGGTTGTGCTGGGCTTCTGCACAAAAGGAGACCTGGATACCGTCTATGATAATGAGACAGAGGCGAGGGAGGCGAATGGGGGCGATGCGCCCTCTGTGGGGTTTGTCATCGTTGACAGGACAATCAGCGCTTGGGCTGACTTTGCGGAGCTGGCTTTCTCATGCATTGAGGACGCTCTGCGGTGCTATCAGGAACATATGGCTTCGCCCGGCGCGAAACCTGACCTGCTGTGCATGCCTCTGGATGACGAGCTGGCATTGACTTTGATTGAGAGGGATCCGTCCAACTCAACCATGTACGCCTTTGGCTTCTATGACCTCAAGGCACAGCAGCCCCTTACTTCTATCCCCAACTTCTCCACCTGTAATGAGGCGCTTTCTTACTATGAACAGGCTCTGAAGGACTGGGAAGACGGCGAGGTGGAAGATGACGAGGAATTCGCAATCACGGATTTTTCTGGTGACTATGCCTTCCTGAACAACGGCTTTGACCAGGACGATAATCCTATCCATATCTTTGGGTGGGACTTCCGCACCGCAGAGGGAGCGTTCCAGAGCCAGAAATGTCCGGAGCAGGCGGCTTCCTTTATGAACTGTACCAGTCGGGAGGCAAAGCGTATGGGCGCAAAGGTTCCCCTTCGTAAGGACTGGGACTCCGTTCGGGACATTGTCATGTACGAAGTTCTGCAGGCGAAGTTTGCGCAGAGCGCCGATTTGGCACAAATGCTTTTGGGCACCGGCGGCGCTAAGATTGAACCCCATAACACCAGGCACGACAATCATTGGGGTTCCTGCCAGTGCGCAGAGTGCGCCGAGAAGGAGAAAGAGAATCGGTTGGGTGCGATTCTGATGCGCATTCGGGAGACTCTCAAGCAGTAAAAATAGTGAATCCGGGGCCATCTGGCTCCGGATTCTCTTTTTGTTCAAATTTGATACTTTCCAACTCATTTGCATAACATTCAAAAGCCAAAGAAAGCAGGCTAAAATTTTTCAAGGAGGACAACAATATGTCTACAAACAATTACCAAATTGTGAAGGAGTTGGATACCCGTTATGCCATTGCTCTGGGGTTTTGCGCGGATGGGGATCCTGATGATGTCTATGACAATGTGGAAGACGCCCGGTCACAAAATGAGGGGCGTACACCCTCCGTGGGTTTTGTCGTCATCGACAGGCAGACTGGCGAATGGGCGGATTTCGCAATGCAGGCTTTTGCCTACTATGAGGGTGCTCTGCAGTGCTACAACGAACACATGGAGCAGCCGGACGTGGTTCCCGCTTTGCTGTTGATTCCTCTGGACGAGAGTGTGGCGCTGACGCTGTATCATGAGGATCTGAGCAGTGAGCTTTGCCCCAACGGATACACCTTTACCTTTTGCGACAGCAAAACCCGGAAGGCGCTGGTAAATGAACCGAGCTTCCCGACCTGCGACGAGGCGCTTGCATACTATGAAAAGCACCTGAAGGCGGGTGAATCCGAGGACGATACCCAAGTCATTACGGATTTCAGCGGTGAATACGGCTTTCTGAACAACGGTTACGTCCAGATTGATCACCCCATCCATATTTTTGGCAGAGACTTCTATACTGCGGAGGGCGCTTTCCAGAGTCAGAAGTGTCCGGAGCAGGCGGATTCCTTCCGTAACGCTACCGGAAGAAGCGCAAAGGCGCTGGGAAAGCATGTTCCCCTGCATAGCGACTGGGATTCCATCAAGGATTTGGTCATGGCAGAAGTTCTGCTGGCAAAGTTCTCCCAGAACGATATACTGCGTCAGAAGCTGCTGAGTACCGGAGATGTCAGGATTGAACCCCACAACACCCGGCACGACAACTACTGGGGCAACTGTCAGTGTGCAGAATGCGCCTGGAAAAAGAAGGAGAACAGATTGGGTACGATTCTGATGCGTATCCGGGAAAAGCTCAGATGAAAGAAAGGGGAAAAGCATGATAAAGATGTACGAAAATCTTAAATCTGTTCGTATCCCGACTGGCGAAGAATGGAATGCGTTCATGGATGTCACTGACGAAAACAATAACATAGCCAATTGGAAGGATATGCTTTCCTGGACACTTAGCGCCGGTGAATTAGTGAATCGTGCGGCTCGGGGGCATTACTCGCCCCGCAGCTGGTGCTGCTACGCCGCTGATGATAGGAGCCTGTACGTGGGGTTCCGTCCCGCCTTTGAACTTCTAAATCCTGACAGCCTGGAAAATGGACAACGGGTCATTGCCGGCACATTGTATATGAACGGAGAGCCTGTCCCTGTCCCTAAAAACCCTGTTTACAAGGGCGATATTTTGAACTACATTCCTGGTGCTACGCTGGAAATGCGGGAAGCGTTGGATGATCCAGATTTTCAGGTGCGGGCCATCAAGGCAGGAAACGTTCTCGTCTGTGACCGGAACCTGCTGAGAATGATTTCCAGTATCGACATCGAAAATCAGGACTTCTGTCCCAACACTTAACAAGGAGGAACACCTCGCCGTTGGCGGGGTGTTCTCTTATTTTTTCTAGTTATTGATCTCTTGGGGACAGAGAAAAACTTCTCCTGTTAGACCACGTTCTTCTGTACCCGGAAGAAGTAGAGCCGTCGCACCGTATCCTCCTGGATGGCGGCAATCATCTCGTCAAACATAGTCAGACTCTCCTGTTTGTATGCGTCAACGGGATTGCTCTGTGCGTATGCCCTCAGTCTTATCCCCTGGCGCAGCTCCTGCATGGCGTCGATGTGTTCCATCCAGTACTCATCAACCGTCCGCAGCATAAAGACCCGCTCCACTTCTCGCATGACAGGTGGGGTAACCTCCCGCTCCTTGTTATCATAGGTTTCCAGAGCCTTTACGGTGATCCGCTCCGTCAAATCCTCCGCCGAAATCCGGAAAATTTCCTCTTTCGTCAGTTTAATTGCGTACTTAGGGAAGAATAGACCTTCCAGATTGGACATGATGCTTTTATAGCCTTCATCATCCAAGTGATTCTGTCCGCTGAAACCGTTCTGGACGGTATGGGAGACGATGGAAGCAATCATGCCAGTAATCACATCCCGGATATCCCTCCCATCCAAGATCTGCCTGCGCTGACTATAGACAATTTCCCGCTGTTTGTTCATCACATTGTCGTATTCCAGAGTGCTTTTCCGGGCCTGGAAGTTCCGGGATTCCACACTGATTTGGGCATTCATGATGGCTTTGGTGAGCATTTTGTTTTCAATGGGCATATTGTCTGGAATGTCCATTTTCTCCATCAGCGAGGTAATACGGTCACCGCCAAAGAGCCGAATCAAATCGTCCTCCAGGCTCAGGTAAAACCGGGTCTCCCCCGGGTCTCCCTGCCGTCCGGCCCGGCCCCGCAGCTGATTATCGATCCGACGGGAGTCATGACGTTCCGTGCCGATGATGAAGAGTCCTCCGGCACCCCGAACCTTCTCTGCCTCCCCCTCGATTTCCTTCTTGTACTTCTGGAAGCAGTCCGCAAATTGCTTTCTGACAGAAAGTATCTCTTCATCTACGGTCTCTGCGTATCCGGTAGCTTCGGCAATGAGTTCGTCTGTATATCCCATCTCCCGCAGATCGGTCTTCGCCAGGAACTCCGCATTGCCGCCCAGCATAATATCCGTACCTCGCCCCGCCATGTTGGTTGCCACGGTCACGGCTCCCCATTTGCCGGCCTGCGCTACTATTTCCGCTTCCTGCTCGTGGTTTTTGGCATTGAGAACATTATGCGGAATGCCTTCTTTCCTCAGCAGTTTGCTCAGCCGTTCGCTCTTGTCAATCGAGACTGTACCCACCAATACTGGCTGCCCCTTGGCATGGCACAGCTTGATTTGCTCAATGACGGACTGATACTTGGCATCCTCCGTCTTATATACGATGTCATTGTTATCCTGACGAGCAACAGGGAGGTTTGTGGGAATTTCGATAATGTCCAGCTTATAGATGGAGCCAAATTCCTCCTCTTCCGTCAACGCAGTTCCCGTCATGCCAGAGAGCTTATTATATAAACGGAAGTAGTTCTGGAAGGTGATGGTAGATAAGGTCTTGCTCTCCCTCTCAACCTTTACCCGCTCCTTCGCCTCAATAGCTTGATGCAGCCCTTCACTGTAGCGGCGTCCGAACATCAGACGGCCTGTAAATTCGTCAACAATGACAATCTGCCCGTCTTTAATGACATAGTCGATATCCTTCTTCATCACACCGTGGGCCTTGATGGCCTGGTTGATGTGATGGCTGATGGTAGAATTTTCTGGGTCGGAGAGGTTCTTCACATGGAAAAACTGCTCCGCTTTCTTTATGCCCCTGGCAGTCAGGACGGAAGTGCGAGCCTTCTCGTCCACAACATAGTCCTCAACATCAGTCTCATTCTCTTCTGCTTTCTCGTCAGTTTCCGCAATAACGGTTTTCTTCAAAGACCGGACAAACATATCCGCCATGTCGTACATCTGAGTGGACTCCTCCCCCATGCCGGAGATAATCAGTGGGGTCCGGGCCTCGTCAATAAGAATGGAGTCCACCTCATCCACAATAGCAAAGGAATGCCCCCTCTGCACAAGGTCTTCAGAGCGGAGAACCATATTGTCCCGCAGATAATCAAAACCCATTTCGTTGTTGGTGCCGTAAGTGATGTCTGCTGCATACGCCTTCTGGCGCTGACCCTTATCGAGGTCATGGATGATAAGCCCTACAGTCAGGCCCAGGAACCGGTAGACCTTCCCCATCATCTCGCTATCGCGCTTGGCAAGATAGTCGTTGACTGTGACGATATGGACTCCCTTCCCGCTCAAGGCGTTAAGATAAGCGGGGAGCGTTGCCACCAGGGTCTTGCCCTCGCCGGTTTTCATTTCAGCGATACGACCTTGGTGCAGAACGACGCCTCCAATCAACTGTACCCGGTAGGGGCGCATGCCCAGGACCCGGGCGGATGCTTCCCGGACAGTTGCAAAAGCTTCGGGAAGAATGTCATCCAACGTCTCCCCCCTTGACAGACGCTCCTTGAATTCTTCGGTTTTTTCAATCAGATTGTAATCAGAGAGCGCCTTATATTCAGGCTCCAGAGCCTCGATTTTATCAACGATGGGATAGATTTGTTTCAGCTCCCGGTCGCTGTAAGATCCAAATATTTTAGTCAGAAGACTCATTGTTAGAAAACCCCTTTCGAAAAAAGCAATTTCAAGGTGGATTATGTTATGCGTTTTTGTGTAAAAATATCGAATAATTTCTAATTTTCCTTTCTTTTGTTCTTCAAAAGAAACATAGCAATCCTCGGTTTCAAACGATATGCCACTTGCTGCGCACCACGAAAATCAGGTTGCGGGAAACGCTTGTATCTGCTATAATACTTACCTAACACCATTGCCGGACGGATTGCTATGCAATCCGTCAGAAAGGACGAAATAATGCTAAGTGAGCTTGATCAGAAGCGCATTGACCACTTGCATAAACTTCTGAAAAAGGAAGAAAAAACCAACCAGGACGCAGCGGCAGCGTTACGCTGGGCCATTTTTAGCCTTGAACAGCATGATCGGCAACAGAGCAGCACAGACCAAATCTTCCAATTCGCAATCAAATCAGAAGCTGAAATCAACAGTATCATGGATACTGGCGCCTTTAACGAAATCGTCAAGGGCTACTTGGTGATAGTTATGCGTGCCGCAAATGCCGGATATGGAGAAATCCAAGAGGCTGTAATCGCACTGGATGATATATTTGACATCACGGATGCGGACTCAGCCCGTAAAGCATACCGAGAACTCTGAATGCTCCCATCTCTATGGGTAAGCTTTCTTGCAGCGATTCTGTAATACTGACCCCGAAGTTGAAAAATCCCCCGCACTCTCTGTCTTTCAGAAAGTGCAGGGGATATTCATGTTTTGTAGAACGTACTATTCCCTAAGGACAATTGGCGCATTAACCCAGCAAATCGTCAATAGCGGAATACTCGTCCCCGTCCCCCGACACAGAAATCTCCTCGTCCATGCTTCGGAGGTCGATTTCGGGGCCGGCAGGGACGATTGACTCAGGTAAAGGGTCGCCCCAGTCGATGGGGATATCAGCGGGGTCAAGAGCGGGTGTGGACTCCGGGGCCGGTTCCGGGATGGAGTCTTCCATGCTGAAATCCAGCGGCATAGGAGCGCCCTGTCCTCCCCCGCTCATCCCCTCCTCTGGGGTAGCAGTCGAGGAATCGTCACCGAAGGACAGTCCGCCGTATGGGTTCTCCTGCTCCTTTTTCTCCTCCTCCCTCTTGTGGGCAGCGGCGTCAGCAGCAGTTTCCCGGGCGAACTCAGCAGAATACTTTGCGATTTCCTCATCCAGCTTATCATTCAGCTCCCGGGGAATGTAGGTGATAAGGCCCACTTTCGCTGGCTGAAGGGAGTTGTTTTTGATGATGGTATAGGTGATCTCCCCGAAGCTGGAGCCCTGATTCTGTCCGTAAATCAGGTCGGTGGTCGTATAGTTGGCAGTCATGGTTTTTCTCTCTGCCGTCATCTCTGTTGGATGCCCCAACTTATCAAATCCACCGGTCAGGAGGTTGAATGTTTTCCGGCTATGGCGGATTTCCTGCTCCACTTTTTCATATTCACCAAACTGGTCGGAGTAATATTTCGCGTCATCCTTGTTGATGCCAGGGTAAAGGATAACGTTTCGGGCGTTGGCGGAGACAAGCTCCACGAAGTTCTTTCCGTCCTTACCCCCGCCCATTGCCATCTGCGCCCGGGCCTGGGTAGCAAGCACGGAGCTGACGCGGTAGGAACGTCCCTGGGTCAGCATATCGGCGAAGCCTGGGGTGGAGTAGGTCTGGAACTCATCGATGTACAGCGTATGGGGGCGGCGGGTATTTTCATTGCCTGGGCGCCGGAACACGCTGGACTGGAGAGACAGGATGATGAAGTAGCCCAGATATTTGGACAGATCGCGCAGGGTTCCTTGGGCAGTGGAAATACACATGACGCCGCCATTTGCCAGGTGGGTATCAAAGTCGACCTCGTTGCGTTCCCCCTTGTCAAAGTCAGGGTTCAATACCTCACGCAGATACTCGTTGGAAACCAGCTTGGAAACCTGGGAGCGGACACCGGAAGTGTTTTCGTAGACCTTGCTGCGTTCCGGGAAGTAGTCGTTGAGGAACCAGGATGTAATATCTGCGTTCTCCTTGGCCTCGGAATCTGTAGCGGCGGAGACTTTGGAAAAAGCGTTGACCAAATCCCGGCCCTGTCCGCCGGAGTTCTGCAGCAGCTGACTAAGTCGAATCAGGGTGGCGTACTTTCCTTCTACCCCCTCGTTGGCGTCCAGCCGCTTTAGCACCTTGACGGCGTTCCTGACAAGCTGCTCGTTCAAATCCAGGAAGAACTGGGGGCTGTCAGGGTTCAGCATTTTGAAGGTGGTGGCGATATTCTCCACAACGTCGATCTCTCTGCCGGCCAACGGGTTGAATTTGGAGCAGTTCTTATAGGATGGGTCGAAATAGATAGCAGGTCTGCCAAATTCCTTCGCCATCATAAAAGCTTTAACAGCAAAGTCACCCTTTGGCTCCAGAACGGTAATTCCCCACTCCGGATTGTTGACATCCTGCAGGACCATAGGAATCAGCGACTGTGACGTTTTACCACATCCGGTGGGGCCCAGAATAAGCATGTGAAGGAACCGGTCTTTGGCGGGCAGGATCTCACGGGGATCAGAAGCTCCGGCCTCCACCTCCTCTTTGATATTGCAGAGGATCAAGTCGCCTGGTTTGACAGTTTTTTTGTTTGTTACTGCGTTCAAGAACCCCTTGTCCAATGTTTCATATAGTTTTTCGCTTGTCGGGGAGATGAAAAAAACAATGGACAGGAGTGCGGTCATGACGGTTGCCATTACCCACAGAAGAGCAAGTGGGCTGCTCTTGGTGATGTAGACCAGCCGGCGCATGGGAATGCTGACAAAGAATACGCAGCATAGCACCAACCCAGTCTTCACCCATCTTCTGCACGATTTCTTCCCCTTATCCAGGGCATCCATCCCTTGAACGAACCCCGAGTAAAGCATAATGACTGCAAGGGCAAAGACAACAGGGATTACCAGGAGCGGAGCCCTGAACAGAATCGGGAACAGGGTGAATAACAGGAAAAATCCGAAGAGCGCCGCAACGGTCAGCCTCATAATCTTCCCAGCCTCTCCCCGTTTGTCCGCACAGAATTTTGTATATGGCTCAAGAATTTTTTCCATGAAAATAAAGCCTTCCTTTCGAATGAATCAAGACAAGAAGGGCTCCCCGCAAAAAGCAGGAAGCCCTTCCCGAAGGGGCCGGAATCGGCTCCCAAAGTGTTGCTTAGCCTACCAGAGACGCTGTGACGCAGAGCTTCACATCGGGCTGGTTCGCCTTGCAGGTGTACATGGTGATCTTATTCGTGCCATCCTGCAGCAGGCCGCTGGTATCGGTGGTGGCAACGGTGGTAATGTTGGATACCACGTAAGTCAGCGTGCCATAGGCGGTGGTGTAGGATACGGTATCGCCAATCTGGACATCCTTCAGCTTCGCAAAGGAAGCGGAGGAACCCCGGTTGTGACCAGCGAGGCCGATGTTGCCCGTCCAGCCGCTGGTGCAGTCGAAGTGGGCAATACCCTTGCGCATACTCGCCTGGGAGGTTCCCTCATATACGTACTTGTTCAGTCCGATGGAGGGGATGGACAGACGACCAATTGCTCCGCCCTTGGTGATGCTGGGCATGGACACCTGAGAGGTAGCCAGGCCGTAGTAAGCACCATTGCCGTAAGCAGCCAGATTGTATGCGCCATAACCGTAGGAGACGCGGGATGCCAGGGGTGTGAAGGCCCGATAAACGGGCATTGTGACGCCGTAGCCGTTGAAACCGAAGCCGTAGCCGTAGGTGGCAAAGGGAGCGGAGATGGCATAGACGCCCCGGCTGCCGCTGACTACCGCACCGGCGGCAGATGTGTAGCCGGACTGCGTATAGCTCGCAGCAGGGTTGGTGTAGGTAGCGCCTGTCGCCAGCGCACCAGAGTCAACGGTGGGGACAAAGGTGGGGACGTAGGCGTTGCTGTTCTGGGTCGTGGGGCCCAGTTCGTTGGGAAACACGGTGTTTCCCGCAATGTCAAGGTCTGTGCTGTAGTCGAACGCTTCCGGATACTCGCCAACAGGCAGGTCGATGGTGGACAGGGGGCCGGAGGTCTGATTACCCGTGGTGCCGCCGGCAACTGTGCCATCCGTCCCGACTACAATCTGACCATTATTCGCGATGGAGTTTTGGTCAGTAGAAGTGGGCTGGTGGAACGTCTCGCCGGAGTTCTCGCCACTGTAAAAATATTCCCTTCCCGCGTTCTCGCCATCGTAGTATGCGGTGACATTCTCAGCCTCTCCGCCGTCGTAGTAATATTCCGCAGCCTGGGCAAGGCCAGTGGTCATCTGAGCGGCCATACAGAGAGACAATCCGCTAAGGAGCAGTTTCTTCCATTCGAACGACATTATTGATGTCCTCCTCTCAATTACTTGGAAGTTAACTGCGAGGTTTGGTACGTATCGTTGTATGCAGAAGCGATTTTCTATATCAGGAGACAGTATTTTGTCGAAAATCCGTGTTTATTCTATCTTATTCGACAAAAAAGTTATAAAAGAGCAGCAGGTATTTAGCCTGCTGTTTTTTCAACGACACATAAACCACAAACGAATCACAAACACATCACAAAAAAGATTGCTATGCTATAAATACCATCAAAGAAAGGAAGGATTTTCCAATGAAAAACAAAAAATATCTTATGTGGGTTCTTTTTAAGTACATTACTTATGGGAAGCATGAGCGGGTGTGGAACAGAGACTGCCTTGCCAAATGCAAATACAGCTCAGATGAGTGCATCCTCGCCACAGGCATCCAATGAATCATCTCCTGTCCTTGCTGTGTATGCTGAGGATGCCAAAACAGATGGAAATGCCTATGAAGAGCAGTTCAAAATCTATGAGTAGTTCGGCATGGTTTACGACACAGAAAAGAATGAACTGTATTATAATGGAAAGGCAGTGAGGTGGTTTGAGGACTATTATCCGTTAGAGGATGGTTCATGGGCTGGCAGGGATTATTTCAATGAAAAAGGAGTAGTAGACGTATATGCAGTACGTGACCTCAGTGGCATTGTTAGGGTCGGGGACGGTTCTTTTGATCCTAGCGGTATACTGACAGGATTAGAGGAATTTTCGAAAGAGGAATTTGTCGCCCGCAACATAGATGCGATCAGAAATCAGGCTTTGATAACTGCTGTGTCT
>OFFR01000706.1_pt1 | contig 18371 bp, 12 predicted proteins | sample 1521421 | NCBI WGS metagenome assembly OFFR01 (sample SAMEA3504087, study PRJEB24116) | mouse gut metagenome | biome: mouse gut; feature: mouse-associated habitat; material: faeces | place: Denmark | collected 2011 | reverse complement strand
CAGCCGGAACCGGGACAAGGCCCGCCTCAAAGTAGCAAGGCTCCATGAGAAGATCACAAATCAGAGGGCCGACTATCTTCATAAGCTGACCACCCAGCTGGTCAGGGACTACGACATCATCTGCGTAGAGAGCCTCAACGTCCAGGGAATGATGAAAAATCACTCCCTGGCAAAGGCCATAACGGATGCCTCCTGGGGTGAGTTCTGCCGGCAGCTGCAATATAAGTCCTCCTGGCAGCACAAGCAGATCATAGAGGTCGGTACATTCTTCCCCAGCAGTCAGCTGTGCAGCTGCTGCGGACATAAGAACCCTGACGTGAAAGACTTGGCTGTCCGGGGGTGGGTTTGCCCAGCTTGCGGAACAAAGCACGACAGAGACGTCAATGCGGCGATCAATATCCTAGTGGAAGGACTGCGGTTGCTTGGCATACTCGCTGCCTGAAAGTATCCCAATACTTTGGTAGGGTGGGGCACACCCGAACCCATATACGCTTGGGGACATCACGGAAGACCTCTCATGTGAAGGCAGCGGTGAATGATCCAAGAATCCCCCGGCTTTAGCCGTGGGGAGTGTCAAAGCAACGAAGAAACGGTCGTCCTGTGAGGGCTGGCCGTTTTGTTTTACAGTAGGCGGAACAGACATAACAGCCTGCCAAAATCGTTTCTTTTGCCTTCGCATACCAAGAGTTAGACTTGCAATATGGGAATTTTATGTTCAAAAAACAGCTTGAATAGGAAAAATTGTGACAGGAGGGATAAGTTGATGACGAAAACAGAGTTTCAGCTGGCGGCTTGCAAAGCTGGCATAAAGCCTGAGCTGTATGGGGCCGTGTTGTCCGGCAGGTTTTCCAGCTTGGACGGTCCTGTGGCTGGCGGAAAAGTAGCCGGAATTGTCTGGCTGGATGGTTGGAAAACCGAAAGCCGGTACAGTTACATGAGGGGAGAATTTGAGGAAGAGTTTCTCTCAAAGGAGCCCTATGTCGTCCTGAAAAAAGATCGGAAGACGTATCGGGTACACGCTGCCCACGTCATAGCTTACGTGGATGAGCAATGCAGGAAATGGTTGGCTGCCAAGGTCAAGACTGGCGAAGCTATCTGATTGCCTTGTGTTGTAGGCATAGCACCAAGTGAACCTATGCAACAAAGAAGCCCCTTTCTGATCGGGAGGGGGCCTTTTCTATATATGAGAAGCCTCCATTTTTGGGTTGATACAAGAAAAAAGCGGCAGGCAAAAGGTGTTTTCTTATGCCATCGCTGCGGCTCCTGGGCTACTGCCCCAGCTGTGCCAGGGCGAGCTTCGTGCCCCAAAACCGGACTGAAGAAATCATCGCTGTTGGCAGTTGGAGAAGTAGCCAGAGGCAGTACTACGAGAGCTCCCTCGCCCACGTTTTCTTGTATCAACCCTATATATCTGATTCTGTCTCAATGTTGTTAGCAACAACATTGGTGTTTTCTGCGTCCTAGTAGCCCTGGTTTCTCAAAAATGTGAGATTCTACAGCTTCAAAAATAAACCCCTGAGTAGCCGCATAATATAGAATCGTAACAGGGAGTCAAATTCCATGCCCTGAAGGATGTCAGTAATATAAGGAGGAGAAAACATTGAGTAAGAAGAAGTCTAACTCGATTACGAAGAAAACCCCGAAGCCGAACAACAATCTGTCACGGGTTCTTTGCGGCGTGTTTGCAGCTCTGGCGGTCATCGCCGTCGCCTGTATCTGCCGTGTTGGCTACGCGGCAGTTAAGGCCAGGCCCTATGTTCAGAAATTTGAGACCAAGGCCGCCGCGATAAAGGAAGAGATGAGCGGCGCCCAGCTCAATTATACGCTGGATTCCGAAACGCCCAATCGAGTGGTGTTTATTTCCGTTTCGGACAGCAGCAAGCCGGCCAGAGTGTTCACTGGCACTGGTGATGATCTGGATCAGGCGTGGGATAAGGCAATCTCCAGGGCCAAATCCTATCTAGGTCTGCACCCGACAGAGCCCAAGTGGGTCAAGGGTGATGTTGTTATCCGCTCCCAGGTAAACAGCAGTAATGGAATCCTGAACACGATCGATGATGTTGGATACGGCGCGTTCCGGTGTGGGATTGCCTCCGACACGGACTATTCCGCCGCCTTGCTGGAAACCCAGGTCGTGGCAAGCGATGCTATCAGTTACACACCTGCTACCCTGGATTGGACCAAGCTCATCAACTATGCGAAAAAAGTCGGTATCAATCTTCCCAAGTACATCCCTGAAAAAATGGTGCTGTTCCAGACCGCCGGCTGGATTGTCGACAATGAGGACGGGATGGTGGTCAAGCTGCATTCGGATGGCGGGGCGTTTGGCAGCCGGGTCGTAGACGCAAAGCAGCTTACCGCAGAGGATATTCGTGCTGTTTGCTCCAAGGCTATGGATTATCTGGCCCGTACAACCGCCGAGAGCGGGAAATACCAGTATATCTACTACCCCGGGACAGATGAAGTGCCTGATGATTACAATCTCGTCCGACATGCCGGCACATTCTGGGCTATGGTTGAGGAATACTCTGTCAGTAAGGATCCTGAGCTGGGCGAGGCAATTGTGCGAGCCGCCCAGTATCTCAAGAACAGAGCTATTCCGCTGACGATTGGCGATGGGGTAGTTCTGATCGGCGAAGATGACACAAACCTGGCTATTGGCGGCTGCGGCCTAGCGCTGGTGGGATACACCCGGTTCATCGAGGAGTTCGGCGAAGTTGATGGAATCACAATTGACTTTTGCCGGGAACTTGCTGATGGCATGATTTCCCTGCAGGAGAAGGATGGTTCCTTCCAGAATATCCTGAATCGGGATATGACTATGGGAGAGAAGTTCGTTACCCCTTACTATGACGGTGAGGTTTCATTTGGTCTCTGCCGGCTCTATGAGCTGACTAAGGACAAGAAGTATCTGGATGCAGCGAAGCTGTCGGCGGAGAACTACCTCAACAACGACTATCTCTCTTACCATGACCACTGGGCCTCTTACTTCATGAACGAGCTGACCAAGTATGTGGATGACCCCAGATACTACGAGTTTGCCATGCGGAATGTGATGGAGGATCAGGCTGCACTGACTGAGACAGCCTTTGCCCCGTACCGGCTTGAAATGGCAATGGCTTGCTATGAAACCTACCAGAGGATGGTGGAGCGGGGTATTGAGATTGACTATGACGTCAGTATTGACTCTCTCAAGTCTATAATTCGCAGGTGCGTGGAGAATGAAATGATTGGCTGTCTGTGGCCGGAGTACGCCATGTATATGGCTAAGCCCACTGCTGCGGAAGGTGCTTTTTTCTGGAGAGATGAGATGGGATTGTACGTGGAGAACGACAATACCCAGCACGCCGTGGTTGGCCTGATTAGGTATTGCAGCCACATTGAAGACTTCACCTGAGCGACCCGGTAGCTCGCATACAGCCCCACCCAGAAAAGGGTGGGGCTGTTTATACAAAATTTAGAATTGTCCTATGCTTCTTCTCACGCCTGAAGGTGAGAGCTTTGCGGTGTTCCTTAGCAATTATTCAGATTTATTTCCTTTCTTATTTTGCGTATTGCCTGATTATATAGCTTTGAGATTTGACCTTGAGAGGTATGCAGCGTCTTTGCTGTTTCCGTCTGAGGAATCCCTTCTATAAAATTAAATATAGTAGTTTGCTCTGAGGTAGTCAGTTTTGTATTGACTATTTCCATGATTTTTCTGTAAAGGGTATTGTTACAGGCCGTATACTCTACATCTACTTTAGGATCTGGGAGATCCAGTGGTTTTGAGCCTTTTTCAGACCGAGCTGAGACATATGTCTCGATGGAGAGAACAGTCGCGGAGCGCTTTTTCGCATAATTTTTCCGTATACTCATCTTAACTTCATTGGACGCGCAGGCGTATACATAGGTAGTAAGTTTGACTCCTTTACAAGGATTAAAGGTGCTGATACCTTTTACCATCCCAATACAGGCCTCCTGGAAAAGGTCCTCATCCTCCTGCAGCCCGTGGTAAGGCCGGATAACGTCCCGCACAATCCACTCGTTTGTATGGATGAAATCGTTGATTTCCTGTGGGGTTTGTGGTACAGCTTGGTCTGGTAGATGCTTTTCTTGAGGGTCAGAAACCATCATCTTAATGTTGGTTTCATCTATATTTGTGTTATACCTTCTCATAACCAAAACCTCCTTATGTATTCTCATATGCTGTGGTGTAGCTCAGCAAATTGAGAGGATAATATAAGAATAAACTTCTAAAAAGGCTTCGTCTATGACTAATTCTTTCTATTTTGTTCGTCTTTTCAGGTTGTTTGATATTATCTCGGTATTGATTTTGCTCCCATATTTGCCTAATAGTATACAGGCACCAAATACTTGTAGTAAGAAAAAGGCAAGAAGGTAGAAACGAAAAAATAAGAAAAGGGCTAGAAATAAGGGTGCGGATTATTGACAGCTGAATTACTGATGTTGTACAATTTGTTATAACGTGGGTAAGAAGACCTTGGCCTTTAGGCATGGGGTAGCTCACTTGGTAATGCAATATTTTGCCATTGTCGTTAGGAGGAAATGCTGATGGATTTACTGCCGTTGAACTTTCCTGTTTTTTATCAATGTGTTGTGAAGGGGAATACCAACCTACTGCAGTACGATGCAGTCAGCGTTTTATTGCTTGGGAAATTGCGAAAAGACTGTGAAACCATTTACATTAGGGACGCTGAAGCAACGGGCTATATCAGTGGGAAAAAGAGTATAAAAAAAGAGATAATGAACCAGGCAACCCGGATTTCGAAGGAAGATGCTAGGAAGCGGATAGATGAACTTGGGTTTCAGAATCTTACTGGAATAGCAAATGCCACACGGGAGCTACTGGCTATTGTTGATATCCCGCCTGATATGCGGCAGAAGATAGGAAAAGCCCAAGATGACCTTTCTGTAATCACAGAGACATTTATAATGGCACTTAAATGTCCGCCGAAAAATATTTTTCCTTTGGAGATGGAGGAAAAGACGCGAATTGCTCTTTGCTATTCGAAGGAAAATACCGATGCATTTATGAATAGCATAAAGGATAAGAATCCGATTTTGCCAGATGATTTGGATAAACAGACACCAAACTCTAGTAAATCACGGAAATTAACCACGGAGGAGATTGAAGCACTTCTTGCCGGAATGGATGAGGTAAAACCGAAAAAGACAGTAGATGCAAAGAAATCACAGGTTCCAGCATTTTCTGAAGATATGAGTTTTGTTCCATGCTTCTATTACTGCCAGGACAATAGTAAGGAGATAAATCTTTTTTTTGAATTGACGAATGTTTCCTTATCAATGGGGATAACAGCATTCTCAGATTTATTTGGCATTGCTTTGACTCCACACGTACCTAGCTTGGAAATTTATGAAAAATTGTCTTTCTTTCTTGATCAATTCCAGAATGATAATAATACACTGATTTTTTATAAATTTACAGTAGGAAGTTTGGATAATTATCGCGTTCCTGACAAAATGGGCATTTCTGGAATTATTATGATCGACTTGGATTCTGACTTTATACGGGATTTTTATGACGAACAGGTGAAAATGTCCTCACTGAAGTTTATATCCTTTGCGCAAGAGTTGGAATTTCAAATATCGCTGAATAATGAACTTGGGAGCATCTTTTCTGGCAATGCCGCAACCGCGATAGCAAATTTTATAGATCGTCCTGTCACTATAAGAAAAATTAAAGAACTTGAATTGGAGGATATTTTGTGGGTTAATAAATCTGCTATTATAGGAATTCAGCCATTTTCAATACATAATGGGAAGAGTTTTCATGCTAGGCTACTTGTTCCCTTGGATGCTCCAGATAAACTTTGGAAATTATATAGAGAATAGAAAAACCCGTTGTCAGGGTGACCTGGCAACGGGCAAAAAATTATTCATCAACCAGCGATTGCAGCTTGTCCAGCCATGTGGAAAAATGAGGGCATTTTTTACGTATGGTAGGAATACCGATGGCGGTAAGCCATTCTGACGGAGTTTCTCCTTTACGATAATCCACCGCAGCCAGTAGCCTCTTTGATGGAGCGGTGTTTTCTCCGTGATTGATGTCCTCCGGCGGAATGTTTTTCGTGGCTGCATACAGGGAGTCTATATTAGCAATGGATTCTGGATCCAGATATTCATATTTAAGAATTCGTATATCTGAGAACAGCAATGCCTCGAATTCATGCAGTTGGATGTATGGAATGAAACGTGGAGATGCAATATCTTTTCCCATAGCATCTTCCAAGATTCGGACACCATCCAGGTGATTTTGGCATCTCATGGCATTTTGGTACTCCGGGAAGCTGTCTGGCAGCCGAAAGAAATCGAACATAGTGGTAATATAGGCTGTTGGATCTTGTTTCAACCATGTAACAATGTCGCTCTTGGCTTGCTGATAGCTGATTAGTCCTCCCCGGTACTCATAGTTACTGCGGGCGTCCCGGCTTGTCAGTACGCAACGAGAGTCGATGTTCGGCATTCCTCCAAAGTACTGATTCAAAGGGCCTTTCGCAAAAAACATCTCCGACTGGCCTTCCGCGACTATATTGACACGGATCATAGCGGCAGCCCTCCCAGCACATTTTTCTGCCATAGCTCGCCCAGAGTATAATTCCGCAGCCAGTCTTGCAGTTCGCTTTCGTCATGGCGTCTTAACACGCTGCATTGGCGTGTGATATCGTACTCTGCAGTGATAATGTCATTACAGGAAAACTCGTCCAGGAGTAGGGGAGACTGTGTAGAGACGATGATTTGAGAGGTTTTGCTGGCCATTCTGATTTCTCTGGCAAGCTGGGAGATTGCATATGGGTGCAAACCAATCTCGGGTTCATCCAAGATAATCGTCATGGGAGCGGTTCTTGGTGGCTGAAGCAATAATGTGGTAAGCGCAACAAATCGCAGAGCTCCATCTGAAAATTGATGGGCTCCAAATACTTCTTCAACACCTTCCAACTGCCAGTTGAGAGCGATGTTTCCATTTCGATCCGATTCTAACACAAAATCATAAAATTGAGGGAGCACCGACCGTATATGCTGAATGATTCGTTTATAATAAGGGAGTTCCTCTTTAGTCTCCCGCATCCGATACAAGAATGCTGCGATATTTCCACCATCCGAGCGGAGATAAGAGTCATCTGCGGTACTGGAGCTTGTGCGGATGCGGGCGTTAATAGTAGTGTCATTGAAGTGAAACACCTTCAACCGCTCTAAATAGTTTCGAAGGGTACGTTCTGTTGAATCCCACGAGTCAGCAAGGGCAGCCTCCTGATGTCCGCTGCCAAAGTCCCGTTCATAGGGCTTAAAAAAACCGCTGGCCTGGTAGAGCATTTGTTCTTGAGCCACAAAGAACTGGTCAGTAGCTGCCTGCTCAAGGCAGAACAGGTAGGTATCCTCTTTTTTGTTTTCAGAATCGTGGATATGCAGTTCCCCGCGAATTTGATTGTCGTGAGTAAGTCCATAATGCAGGAGGGACCTGGCACCTCCTTGCTTTGCAACATAATTTCTCAACCCTCTGGTCATCATGTAAGATACCATCTCCAGGAAGGAAATCAAATTGCTTTTGCCGGCTCCGTTAGCTCCAATAATTATATTTATGTCCTTTAGCTCGACCCTGTTTTGCTCCAAATCGTTATTATAAGAGCGGTACCCGGCGAGGGCCAGGGAGCGCAGGGCTGTATCAATCATGTGAAACCACCTTCCGATGCAGTACTTTATATGTGCTATCTCAATATTGTCCCCTATTATACAGGACTTTATTGCATTTCACAAGGGGGAGCACAGAATTTTCACCAATCCGAAAGAGTGATGTGTTTCTCCTCTGTGGGTTAGTACAAAGAAACGGGAGCGGGGGAGCCATTGCTGTCTCCTCCCGGCCTACCCCCCACTTGAATCTCCAGCCTCCTTGCGGTATAATACAACCACCAAGCTACCTCGGAATATACCCCTCACAGACCGCATAACATAGAGACAGAAATAAGTTTGCGATTCCCAGAATTGTTTTCCTGCAACCTGCATAAGACAGTCCCAGCTCCTCAATCAGGGTTGTTGAATGCACATGGGAAAGCGAGCAATTCCAAGACAACAAGGACCTGTGGCCGTTGTATTATCGTTCTGGCCGCAAGGCGAATCAGACGCAATGCAGGGCCAGGGTTCACCCCTACTCGATACCACCCTTACTATGGCTCAGGCATTGCGGCCATGGGGAGGGGAAAAAGATTGAGGATCTGAAGTGATGCGTAAAGGCAATGCTATATGATTAAAGGAGGAAATCTATTATGAAAACTAAGAAAAACAACGCGACTTTCAAGGTTATCAGCCTCATGCTGGTAATGGTTATGATGCTGGGCATCCTGGTTCAGGCGTTCGCCGCCGACAACAAGTATGTAACCCCCACTTTTACCGATGTGCCCAAGAGCCACTGGGCCTACACCTTCGTGGAACAGGCAGCTGAGAAGGGCTGGGTATCCGGCGTGGGCGACGGCAAGTTCATGCCCGACGGCCAGGTGACCTACGCTCAGCTGGTTACCATGCTGGGCCAGGCGTTTTTCAAGAGCGACGTTGACAGCTACACTGGTGTTACCAACCCCTGGTATGCCAAGTTCTGCAACGTGGCCAACCAGAACGGGCTGTTCAAAGGTACCAACGCCCAGAACCATGTACTCGACGAGCGGTATGTGGGCGTGGCCGTGAATCGGTATGAGATGGCGCAGATGCTGTACAATGCCATGAAGGCGAAGGGCCTGAATGTGACTGCAGATCAGAATGCTGCCAAGGCGAGCACCGCCGACTGGAACTCCATCCCCTACAAGTATCGTGACGCTGTGGCTGTCTGCAAGGCGGCTGGTGTTATCAACGGCACCGACAGCAACGGAACCTTCGGCGGCAACGGGCTGATGACCCGTGCCCAGGCTTGTGTGGTACTGATCCAGCTGGACAAGTATATTGCCAATGGTGGCTCTTCTGGCAACCAGGGCGGCCAGGGCAACCAGCCCCAGGACCCCAACGCCAACTATGGACCTGTTGGCACCATGAGCGACTTCAAAGTCACCCTTTCTCTGGATACCCACAAGCCCATCCATGACTACTGGAGCCAGCAGAGTGCAGATGTGAAAGCTCTGATTGGCAAAGATATCTTTAATTGTGTGGTTCAGAGCATGAAAGACTCTGAAATGATAATGACTCAGGGTGAGTTTGGTACAGGTCGAAGAGATAAAAACAGAAACCTGTATTATAATTACGCAGTCTATGAAGATGACATGACTAGCCAGTCTTTAATAGCCCAAGCAGGGCTTTGGATGTCTGGTCCTGGATATCCTGTCGGAGTCGGTACCACTTATGCAGATAATGGTGCGCAGCCGACTCTGCGTATTGGTAGTCTTAATAGACATCCCGATGCAGATCAACTTTCCACCATCTTTGCTCCCATCTTCGCTAGATTCCCTGCCAATGCTACCGACAAGCAGAAGGTGGATATCTGTGTACAGGAGATTGTAAACCGGTTTGACTATGAGACTGGAACTCCTGGTGCAGGTTTCAATTGGCTTAATGGAGATACAAAGGGTAATTGTGAGAATTATACTCGTACTGCCTCTCAGATTCTTGCTGCTGCTGGAATTCCAAATTTCCAGTTGGGAGGAATGGTTTCCAATGGGGCTCACGCTTGGCTTCAGGCCTATGTAGACGGGAAGTGGTGCATTGTTGATGCAACAGCCGCAGAGTATGGATATTCCGCAACCATGACGTTTAGTGAGCATGAAAAGCTCTACGGATATTCCCATGCGAGCAATGAGGCTGATGAGACAAAAGTCGCCCGGGCCCTCGTTGAGGCGTCTTTGGCTTGATTGTGTAACGCGAATCTGATAGGCCAGCCCATATGGGCTGGCCTTTTTTGTATAATCAATGAAATCTGATCAGATAAATTCTACGTGAGTTGCATACAATGGGGTCATGAGCCAATTTTGGAGCATCTCTAACAAAAATATTGGGCCTTGATCGGTTCAGTACCCCTTCTGCGGAGGGAGGGAGACTGTTCTGATGGGGCTCATGCGTACGCAAAAGTGAATATCGGAAGGCCTGTCCTCCCTAATCGTTTACCACCGGGAGTAAGGACAGGCCAACAGCCTCCTTTCTCCTTTCTGAGGTATTCACTTACAAACTCAGACTGTAGAAAGGAGCACGCCATATGGCCGAAAAGGACATTGTTGAAAAGCAGTTGGAGAGTTATCCGGATGTGATGGCAGACATCTTGAATGTTATCATTTATCAGGGAAGGGAAGTAGTAAAAGGAGAGGAATTGTATCTGGTTGCGGCCAGGACTCAGTTTAAGGCTGCCGGAAAGATACATGAGCAGGAGCGGGACGTTGTTTTTCGTCGCATCAAGGATGGTAAGCCTGTAGCGCTGTTTGGGCTCGAAAATCAGACAGTCGAAGATCAGGACATGGTTTTTCGGAATGATAGCTATGATGGAGCATCCAGCAAGGAACAGGTCCTCCAGCACATTAGGGCGAAAAATAAGAAAATGAACATCCCAAAGGACCCGTCTTATCCGGTAGTTACGTTGGTTTTGTACTATGGGTTAGATCACTGGACTGCTCCGACAACCTATTTGGATGCCTTGGAAGCAGAAGATGACCCTGATTTACTGCCTTTTATTTCGGATCGAAAAATCAATGTGGTTGAAATTGCATTCATGACACGCAGACAGGTCATGATGTTCAAAAGCGATTTTCGATTTGTTGTTGATTATTTCGTTCAGAAGAGGGAGACGGGCAAGTACATTCCACCCAACTGGCCGATAAAGCACGTCGATGCGACACTCAAGGCGATGTCAGTTCTAACAGGAGATAATTCGTTTGAGGAGATATATAATAAATACAATTCTCAGGAAGGAGAGGATGTTACAATGAGGGAGATTTACGACAACGCAATTCAGGAGGGTCGAACCGAGCAGCTGAAGGAGTGCATTATCGCTCTCAAAGGGTGTATTCCCCCGGAGCTGATGGCAGAAAAGCTCAATATCCCGCTCCAGCAGGTGCTGGACATCCTGGCTGAAGCCGATAACCCAAACCCTAATTGAACATCTGCATTACAGCAGCCGGCTCAAAAAAGCCGGCTGCCTTTCGTTTTCATATCGTTTCCTCCACCCGCTGACATATTTTAGCCTATCTGATTCAGGGATCGAGGATTTTAAAACAAATAGATGCCATATCAGCTTTGGCCAAGTATCTCCAGGACTTGGTCCAAGGGCATCTTGAATCGTTCAGCGATGACCTCTGGATTAAGAACGCCCTTGAGAGCGATAACAGCATTCCTCATTCCTTGTTTTATACCCTCCTGCAAAGACTCATTCCGCATATCTTCCATAGCTTTGCACATGATCAAAATTTCTTTGTTAGTCCCCAACCTGCAATTCCCTGGCCAATTTGTACAGCAGTGCGAACCTCGGTTCAATAACGGGCATCTTCTCTCCATCGGACATCATCCAGAACTTAAAATTGTCGGAGACGTCCATGAGCGGATAGGCTTCTGCAATATTGTAGACTTCGCATTTTGCCTGTCCCTGCTTTTTGTTCAGGATGGCGTCGACGGCAGAGTGGTGAATTCCGTTTCTGATAACAATCAGGGAGAGGTCCGGGTAGTAGTCTCCCTCATAGTTGTTCTCATCTTTAAGGAAGCCCATTTTCTGAATATCCTGGATTGCCCTGATGAGTTTTTTAGGTTCCTGGATACGGGCCACAACCGTATTTCCTGCAAAATCAACCATTTCTGTCTTTGTGGGATCGCAGGGGTATGCTATCGGGAAAATCCTTGCATCAGCAACCACATCGTGCTGCAGGAACTCTCCTGCCTGGTGGAGGGCAACATCCTGCTTAACAATCTCAAGTATAAATTGGAGAAAGCCTTCCTGCTCTTCCTTGCTGGCCCTCTCAAATTCAGGATAACTATGAATTTGTCTCCAGACGGCGGCAATATCGCCAGAAGATGTCGGCCAAACAGCCATATCAGGCGATGTTGAATTTTTTGAAGAGCGCGAGAAGAGCATCGCGGTGTCTCCTTTCTGTGATGAAATGGCAGTGCAGGTATTTGGATGTCTCGTTACAGGCATCAGAGTAGTTGTGGTGGAGCAAGGCGAAATAGATAAACTCCAGATGCCAGAAGTAGCTGCCGGACTGAGTGAACGCAGACCCAGCGCCCTTGGGGTTATAGACAGGGACTTCCTTGATGCTGGTTGCCACATCGGACAACGCCTTCCGGGCCTGTGCCTCCGTGTCCGGAGTGATTTCCTGAATGCAGTAGTGCGGGCTCAGAAGTCCAAGCAGCTCGTTTGTGATCGATAAAGTTTGCTCTTTGGAAATAGCCTCGTCAGGCATTTGTATTTCCTCCTTCATATTATAATACGCGGCACATATCGCGTCAATCTTCATGATATGATATGCAAAATAGATTTTTTCATTTTTACGTTTCAAAAAAGTCAATCCTCAAGCGGCTGGGTCTCCAGCCGCTTTTTATATCAGCCGGGGCAGTGACCTGGAATGTCCTTGCCGTTGTTGTAAACAGAGAAGCCACAAATTCCACCCGCTTTTCCTTGTATAAACCTGATACCTGCTTTTATGCCTCCTTTATTTAGCCCCCCCACCACCGCAAATAGAATATTTTGTTTTGCATACTATGAAATCCAGCAGGGGAGAGGCAATCACCTGCGGAATTGTTTTCAAAGTACCTGCATACTATATGGTTTGGCTGGGAAAGAGCTGCATCCATGCAGAAGATATTCCTGGTCAAGGATGCAATAAAGGTGGTGGTGGTAAATATGGCTGTCGCTGAAACAGCAGCAGCTCCTTTGGGTTAAGGGAACAATCCCAGCCCACTCGATTACGATCCTGGCGGCTGAACAAAGCCAACACCAGGAGCATGGATTAAAGGAGGAATAACGAAACTCATGCAGAAAAAAGCAACAAGCATAACCAATCGGATTATGTCGGGTCTTCTGGCGCTGATCTTGACCTTCGGCTTGATTCCGATTGACGCCATGGCAGCAGGCGGCAGTATCGGGTCTACGATTGCTGCGAATGGTTCGGCTGAGCGGGCCCTGACGTTTGATACGAAACAGGAAACGCCCATTGTCTCCCACAAAAAGGGCAAATCGGCCAAAACCATGGCGTTCTGGATGGGCCAGTCCAATGACGGCGGGAATCATATTCGTGCATACTGCATGGATCACTCCAAGGGTGTAAAAAGCAAGAATATGACCCTGACAATCAAAAAGGACTCCCGGATCGACAATAACCCTACGCTTCACAACGTCTATTTCTTCGGCAGCAATGTGGGCCGCGATTCTCAGCCGCATCGGACTAATATGAGTAATCTGGCCAAAGAGAGAACTGGCGTTGATTGGGGTGACTGGGGCAACCTTTCTGAGGACGAATACAACGCGGCAACCCAGCTTGCCTGTTGGATGAGCCTTACGACCGCCAGCGGGGCACCGATGCTCTCAGTCCAGGGCCAGATAGATGGCAACCTTGCGCCTGCATTTAATGAAGACGCTTTTGATGTCATTTATGAAAAGGACAATACTGACAGAGCCAAAAGCGTGCTGAACGCAGCCAAGGGCCTGTATGCCATGTGTGATATGCTGGCGAAGCAGGGCTTCAATATGGGCGACCGGAAGGCGGCCCTGACAACCTACCCGGTCTTTTTTGGAGAGCAAAGCTCCGACGAATGGAGACTTGTGCTGAATCAGTACTGGAAGGGTAATAGCACCCTGGACTTTTCGTCCGCAAAGGTTGAAAACGGTAAACCAATTGGAAATATAAGGGATGCATACGACAAGGCGGTTGCGGGCGGAAATGATTATGCCATCATAAAAAATGGCAGTGTCTACGAGATCTACTGGATGACTCAGTCCTCTACCCAGTGTGTTGGTGGCATTGACCTGGCTCTTACCGGCGACGCCCTTCCTGAAGGTGCCTATATTCAGGCATTGACGAAAGACGAAGTCGAAATGCTCGGGATCAGTGACCCCATTGCAGGCGAACTTGCCTATACTGCTCCGCAGCAGGGCCAAACCCTTAACTCGTTTGGAGCAGGGAAGCAATCCTGGGTTACTCCTGGGGAAAATTTCTCGTTGACGGATGCAGCTTATTGTCAGCCGACGATTGATGGTGACGGAAACATTATCTCTCAGGCGAGTATCTTCATGTATAAGATCTGTATCCCTGAGAACAGTATCATCAAAGGTCAGCCCCAGGGCATCACAATCACGAGCAAAGCTGACGCTTATCAGTATGACCTGTTTGTCGGCGAGCAGAAGAATGCGGAGGGTCAATACCAGCCCTTCGTGCTCGGCGATCTGTATACTGAGGTTTCCAGTGTTGGTAACATCGTCTGGGCAGGGAAGGAAACTCCGCCTCCTCCGCATGATGATGACGACGATTCCACCACCACAAAGGACGATACCCCCCAGGCAGTTGTTGTGAAGATGGATACCGACGGCCGCGGCCTGGGTGGAGCTGTCTTCGAGTTTAAAGGCTCTGATTTCCAGCGTGAGGCAACATCCACTGCTTCTGGCTATGTCGATCTGCAGTGGACCAACCCTAAAGACACTGAGACCTACATCAAGCCCGGCCACTACAAAGTCAAAGAGGTTGTGCCCCCTCCCGGCGGCTATAACCTGGATGACTCCGGCGAGCGCGATATCACCTTCTACGCAGACGGCACCTACAGCGGCCAGCTGTTCTTCGTCAACACGAAGAAACCCAGCCTCAAGATCCGGAAGGTAGACGGAAATACCAACGCTCCTCTGGGTGGCGCCTACTTCAACGTCTGGAAGGACGGAGAGCCTCTTGGTCAGATTGGCCCCACTGATGCCGATGGCTACATTGAGTTCCCCGAGCTGGACGATGAAGGCAACCAGAAAGAGGGCCTGACCAACGGCTACTACGAGTTCCAGGAGGCCATTCCTCCCGAGGGCGGCTATCTGCTGACCACGGAGAAGAAGGGCGTCCATGTTAACCTGAGTACCCTGAACCACAACCACGAGCTCATCGTTGATGATATCGTGTTCGAGAACTTCAAGTTCCCTGAGATTCAGATCCTGAAGACTGCAGCCGGTACCGGCGAGGCCCTGGACGGCGCCACCTTTGACGTTTTCATTGATGGCTCCAAGATTGGCAGCTATACCACTCAGGGCGGCGGCAAAATCAATATCGACTATGACACCTACAAGCGGTTCCTGGACGACACCAAGGACTCCTGGACTATCCGGGTGGTTGAGACCAAGGCCCCTGCGGGCTACCTGATTGACACCCCCGACTATCAGGAGGCGGAACTGCGGCGCGGTGAAGAGCTGAAGGCGTTCAACTTCACCGATTCCAAGTATCCCAAGCTGATTATCCGGAAGTACGACGACGGGCAGACCCAACTGCTGCCTGGTGCCACCTTCGCAATCCGGGTCAACGGCGCTATTCTTGAGGAAAGCATCAAGAACGAGACCGGAATATTGGAGATCAACTTCGACAAGTACGGCGACTTCCTCAAGGCTCAGCACCTGGACGACAAAGATGTCTCTGAATGGGGCATTGAGGTCAAGGAAGTGTCAGCTCCCGAAGCTTATATGCTGGATGACCCGAATTGGCAGACTGTCAATGTGACACGCGGTCAGCATGAGATTTACTTTGACTTCGAGGATACCCCGTATCCCGAGATCAAAATCCGCAAAGTGGATCGCGAGACTGGCGAGGGCCTGGCCAACACCAGCTTCCGTGTTGCTATCAACGGCGTCAACATTGAGGGCCCGCTGGTAACTGATGCGGACGGTTATATCACCATCACCTATGAGCAGTATGCCCGCTATCTGGGCGACATCAATGGAGACTCTGTTTCCCCTGACGGCTGGGCTGTTACCGTGACCGAGCTGGAGATGCCGGAGAAGTACAACAAGGACCGGCAGGAAGGCTCTGAGGGCGGCGATGGCTACACCATCACCCAGCACCTGCAGCCTGACCAGAAGCTGATGGAGTTCACCTTCAAGGATACCCACTACCGCAGCATCAAGGTCATTAAGAGGGATTCCTCCAACACCTGGCTGCTTGAAGGCGCCATCTTCACTCTGGAGTCCATCAATTTGGACCATCCCAACGAGGAAGGCACCAAGATTACTCGCGAAGGCCGCACTGACACCAATGGTCAGTTCATCTTCGAGGATGTCCCCAACGGCACTTATCGCATCACTGAGACCACTCCTCCCACAGGCTATGAGCATGCGGATCCCGACTCTCAGATAATCACCGTGACCTCTATGAGCGACCGTGTGATTGAGGTCGAGTTCAAGAACGCTCCCAAGCAGGGCATCCTGGTCATGAAGCATGATGCCATCACCGGGAAAGCTCTGAAGGGGACTAAGTTCTCTATCCGCTACCTGGGCACCGGCAATCCCTCTGAGGGTATTACCACCGAGCCCGTTGAGTACATTACAAACGACAACGGTGTAATTTACATCCCTGACTGCAAGGCTGGCCACTACGAGATCCGCGAGATTGCCGTCCCCGATGGCTATATCCTGGATTCCGAGCCCCGTATCATCGAGGTCACCAACCAGCACGGTTCTTACACCGTCTCCTTTGAGAACTATCAGGATACCCAGCTGATTATCCTGAAGGAGGATGCCCAGACCGGTCTGCCTCTGGCGGGGGCCCGGTTCAAGATTACCACCGCCGGCGGCAACTGGATTGCCGATATGGTGACTGGCCCCAACGGCTACGCTACCCTTGCTGGTATGGAGCCCGGCAGCTACGTCATCACCGAGGTTGACGCCCCCGACGGACACATCATCGACCCCGTTCCTCAGACCTTTGAGATTCGGCCCGGTCAGACTGAGCCCATCTTCAAGGTGTTCAAGAACGATGGCAAAATCAACCTGTATATCCGCAAAGAGGATGAGCAGACCCGGCTGCCTCTGGAAGGCGCCGCCTTCGAGCTGAGCCGCATCAACGGCGAGGTTGTGAAGAATCGCGTCGTGACCGGCAAGGACGGCCTGGCCCGCATCACCGACCTGGAGCCCGGCGATTACCGGGTGAAGGAGATTGAAGCCCCGCAGGGCTACATCCTCAGCAGCAACCCCGAGCAGACTGTCAGCCTGAAGGCTGGCACCACCGCCTCTGTGCTGTTCCGCAATAACAAGCAGGGCGGCATCGCAATCCTGAAACAGGACGCTGTGTCCGGGCTGCCTCTGGAAGGCGCTGAGTTCAGCATCTCCGATGTGGACCACAAGCCGCTCCAGGGAAGTCCTTTCAAGACCGGCAAGGACGGTTACATCCGTGTTTCTGATCTGCCGGCTGGCTACTACTTCATCCAGGAGACCAAGGCCCCCGAGGGCTATGTCCTGGACAACACCCAGCACCAGGTCTACGTGGAGGACTTCAAAGTCACTCTGGTGGAGCTGACAAACTCTGAGGAGTCTACCTTCGTTGTGAACAAGGTCGACGCCCAGTCCAAGGTTCCTCTGGGTGGCGCCAAGTTCGCCATCTACTCCATGGAAGGCACCCAGCAGGGCGACCCGTTCATTACAGACGCCAGCGGCAAGGCGAGCCTGTCCAACCTGGAGCCCGGCTGGTACATTGTGAAGGAGCTGGAAGCCCCTCTCGGCTATGTGCTGAATACTGAGGAGTTCCGCGTCCAGATCATTGAGGGGAAACCCACCAGCCTGACCGTACCCAACACCCCCGAGAGCGGGATTACAGTCCATAAGGTTGACGCAGTGACCAGGGACCCGCTGGCCGGCGCTGAGTTCGAACTTCGGACCCACGATGGCAAGCTGATTGGTTCCTACACCTCCGATGTCTCCGGTTCCTTCGTTACTCAGAACGTGGAGCCCGGCATCTACTACCTGCGTGAGACTAAGGCCCCTGACGGATACACCCCGCTGACTGAGGACACTCAGGTCGCGGTCGCCGAGGGCGAACATCCCGTCATCACCATCGAGAACCACAAGAACACCACCATTGAGCTCCAGAAGGTGGACGCCGTCACCGGCAAGTATCTGGAGGGCGCCGTGTTTGATGTGTGGACGCTCAACTGCGAGAAGCTGCTGGGCACCTACACCACCGACGCTTCCGGTATCGTATTCACTGAGCCCCTGCCCGCTGGCAACTACATTGTTACCGAGCACAAGGCCCCGGATGGGTACATTACCACTGACGAGCACTTCCACGTTCAGGTTCTCTACGACCATCCCGCCATCCTGAAGGTGGCAAACAACCCGCTGACCGGCATCATGATCACCAAGCTGTCTGCCGTGGACGACCAGCCCCTGGTTGGCGCCAAGTTCGAGATTCGGACTGCTGAAGGCAAGGTGATTGGCGAGTTCG
>OFFR01000695.1_pt1 | contig 18620 bp, 12 predicted proteins | sample 1521421 | NCBI WGS metagenome assembly OFFR01 (sample SAMEA3504087, study PRJEB24116) | mouse gut metagenome | biome: mouse gut; feature: mouse-associated habitat; material: faeces | place: Denmark | collected 2011 | reverse complement strand
GTATCGACGAGCGAGTCTGACAGCGTAAGCGTATCGACGAGCGAGTCCGATAGTGCAAGTGTATCGACCAGCGAGTCCGACAGTGCAAGCATCTCGGCAAGTGAGTCTGGCAGCGCAAGCGTATCGACCAGCGAGTCCGATAGTGCAAGCGTATCGACGAGCGAGTCCGATAGCACCAGCACCTCGACCAGCGAGTCTGAGAGTGAAAGCGCTTCGACATCTACCGCGGATAGTGAGGCGGCAGAACCGGATGCTCCTGCTATTACAGATGATGAGGATACACCTCCTGCGGAATTGCCTGGCGGAGATGATACCATCACGATAGACGATCAGGATACACCTCTTGGAAATGTACCTGCGGAAGGTGAAACTGAAATTATAGAGGATGAACCCTTACCGCTTGCGGATATGCCTGAAGAAGAGGAGGATACCGCAGACGAGGAGGAAGAGGAAACCCCTCCTCTGGCAGTAGAAGCGGAAGAAGAGGAAGAAACGGTTGAGATTGAAGATGAGGAGCAGCCTCTGGCAAGTCCCAGCGTAATCGCGGGAGCGAAGCATTGCATCTTCCACTTCCTGGAACTGATTCTGGCAGGCGGCACAGCGGCTTACGGTGTGGGAAGCGGCCGGAAGGAGAAGAAGAAAATCGATGAGCTGAAGAAGGGAAAGAGAGGATAGGCGAGTATGGTAGCAGCAAGTTTTATGGAACATTTAACCGTAGGTTTTTGTTGGTGGGACATTCCCGGGCTGGCTCTTCTGATTGCGGCTCTTGCCTTTGTGGTAATCAGGAAAAGGAACTTGAAGAAGGAACTGAAAGAGCTGGAGGGAGGTAAGTAAACCAAAAGCGGAAACAAAATAATAAATAGACAATCGGCATTAGTGACCATCTCCAGAAGGGTGGTCACTAATTGCCGTACTTGGAGATGAGTGGGGGAACCTTTTGACACAGACAGAAAAAAAGGAAAAAATAACAGGGAATAAGCTGTTCTTTACGCTGATCATCCTTTTAATTTATACGGCGGGAAGATTTATTCCCCTATATGGGGTGGATGCCCAGGCCTACCAGGGACAGAAAATGGATACGGACAGCCTGCTGATGCAGGTGGTTGGGGGAGATTCCTATCAGTATTCGATTTTTGCGCTGGGTATTTCACCTTACATGATTGCCAATATGACAAGTCAGATTGTGATGCTCTGTATGAGCGCAGATTATAAAACGAAGGTGTCTCCCAAAAGAATGCGGAGGGTAATGCTGGCGGGAATGCTGATGCTGTGTATGCTGCAGGCTTTTGACCAGGAAAATCAATTAGAATTTATTGCGGAGGGAGCCATTGTATCCTTATTTAAAACAGTGTGCTTTTTGGAGATGATAACAGGTGCGGTGCTGCTGCTTTGGATTTCCGATTTGAATCAGAAATATGGAATAGGCGGTGTAACGGTATTGATTCTATTCAATATCACTTCCGGAATATCCAATACCGTAAAGGGACATACAGGGAAAGAAATGATTCTGCCAATTATTCTGGCAGCGGTCATGTTTCTGATTACGCTGGTATTGGAAAATCGGGAGAAGAGAATTCCGCTGCAAAGAGTTTCCATTCACAATATCTATGCGGATAAAAACTATATGGCAATCAAATACAATCCGGTAGGCGTGATGCCGGTGATGTTTTCAACGGCATTCTTCATGCTGCCCAGGCTTCTGGTGGATTTGCTGAGATTTTTCTTTCCGCAAAACAGCGTTCTTGTGTGGTGGCAGGACAACCTGGTTATGACGAGGCCTCTGGGGATTGCGGTATATCTTATCGTAATCTATCTGCTGACGATCGGCTTTGCCATGCTAATGATTAATCCCAAGGATACGATGGAACAGTTTCTCAAGAGCGGGGACAGCATTGTAAACCTCCATGCGGGGAGGGCAACAAGAAAGTACATGTGGAGGACGGTGTTTCGCATCAGCTTCGCAAGTGCTACAATTATGGCAGTATGTCTGGGGATTCCGCTGCTCCTGCAATGGCAGGGCAGCATAGAGGGCACGCTGTCCATGCTGCCATCCTCGGCCATGCTGCTGACAGGCCTGGTGTGTAATTTTGGAAGAGAATTCGTCGCAATCCGCAGTTATGACGCTTATGATCATTTTATATTTATATAGGAGTTGGCATGTTATATTTTATCCCGGCATGGTATCAGGAAAATAAATGGGCGGAAAGTGAACAGATATGGTATGTCAGGCGTATGCATACGGAGTTTGACGATACGGTAAAGCAGATTCAGCTGTTTCATCGCAGCGGGGTTTATCCATATCAGGTCCTGCTGCTTAGTTTTGCGCCCAATTTCCGGCATTTCCTGCATCGCCAGGGAGTGTACCATGCGCCGTATTGGTCATGTTTTGACGCAATACAGTGTGTGCGGAGGAAAAGGGCGAGGGTATTATCCTTTCATGACCTGGCCTGGCCGGCGGGGGTTGAGTTTGTGTATACGCCTTTTGTTATCGTGGCAATGCTGAAGGGCGAGAAATATGCCCAAATTGAATTTGGGGAGGACGGCAACCCAATTCGAATTGATATTTATCAGGACGGGAAGATCAGCCGCCGCAATCTGTATGACGATCGTGGGTTTCTTTCCGGCAGTGTGGTTTATGAAGAGGGACAACCGGTATATCAGGATTATTATATGGAAAATGGCGCCTGGAAAATGCGGTGCTTCGAAAAGGACGGGCATGTAGAGATTAATCCCAAATATCCGGGATATTTATTGCAGTACGAAGGCGGGGAGCATGAGAGGCAATTTACCAGGCGGACTTATTCCGGTATAGAGCAGGTAATCCAGGAGGTATTCGCTGCGTATGTCCGGTTAACAGCTGCCAAAGACATCTTCTGTATGGCTATGCATGTGCAGCATATACAGATTCTTAGCCAGGTTCTGGAAGGAAAGAAAAAGATTCTATCCTTTTTTGGGGAACGGTATTCTGTCCGGAATCATCTGCAGTTTTTAGAGGCTGTGGAGGACGCGGATTATATCATTGTAGATTCCCGGGGAAATATGGAGAGACTGCGAAAGGAGTCGATGGGGCTGCTTAGGAAGATGACGGATATTACACCCTTTGATTCCAGGGTGGATTTTGGGATCAGCCAACAGCTCCATGTCCAGAAGATCATGGTACCGGTAGACGGGCTGCAGGAGGCGGTTTTCCGGAAACTGATCCGGCATCTGGGCGAATATTTGAAGGAAAATGAGCGGGCAAGGGTTCATCTCTTTACCAGGAGGGCGGAATGGAACAGGAAACAGGTTCTGCTGGAACAGGCCAGGAGGGCTTTAGATGAAGCAGGACTGGAGCAGGGGTGGGCAATGGAAAACGCGGAAAGAGGAACGGCGGAGAACAACCTGGATGCGGAGAAAGAAATCCCTGTGAAGTTTTATGTGGAGCAATGTGTGGATGAACTGGCTGTGAGCAAGTGTATGCGGGAGCAGAGGATCATGGTGGATCTGCGGGATTCGCCTGATTTATATCTGCAGATCATGGCGATCAGCATCGGGATTCCCCAGATTGTGGGCAGGAAGACAGAATTTGTAGAGCATGAGAGAAACGGTTTTGTCCTGAAAGATCTGGAAGACTTACAGAATATCCTGATTTATTATCTGGACAGCCTGGTAAACTGGAATGAGGCGGTAGTCTGTTCTTATGAATTGGGTAAAAAATATACCAGCGATGAATTATTGGAAAAGTGGAAAGGGGTGATTCGGGCCGTTGGACGAGATTCGTGTATTGCAGCTTGGAAGTAAGGATTGGAATGAGGTATACTCGCTGCCGCCGGGAATCCGGATTGAACATGCCCTGACCTTGACAAAGGCACCGGAGAAGTCAAGGGTGCCTTATGATATTGTATTTGTGGAACGGGAGCCGCTGGAGGAGGAACTGGCGTTCCTGTACCAAAGGACAAAGACTTACTGCCTGTTTGTAATGGACAAGGTTAAGCTGCGGGGAAAGCAGAAGGAATATTTTGAGAGGAAGAAAGGGAGATGGATTCGGGAAACTGAAATCCAGGACTTTCTGCAGCAGGAGGCCAGACTCTTTTACCCGAAGCCTTACGGGGAAAAATTCAGATTGGGGAATATTGAGGTTGCACAGGGCTTTGACGGTACCGTGAAATGGAACGGAGATTACAGCGTAGAGTTAAAGGGCGAGTATGGGGAGGAATTTCGGCAGATTGTATGCTGGCGCTATAATATTCCGGTCTTTCCGGGCCATATCCTGGATTTGTGGCTGGAGTACCGGAAGGATCCAGAGGTAGAGATTTCTTTAACGGTTACAAAATTTGCCAATGGAAGCATTTCAGGTGTGATTGACTGGCGGGAGTATAATGAGGATGCGTTACAGCAGGTGATTCAGCTGGACAGCGGGCAGGACGGAGGCTGGCTCTTCATCTCTCTGCGGGCGAGAGGACGGGGCAGGTTACAGATTGTAGCCCTGCACGATCGTCAGTCCAGAGGGAAACACGGTTTTTTTCTGCCCGGGGGAGAGCGATATGTCACATCGGCACGGGAAGAAATTTTCTGCTATTACAATCCGGGAGACAGAAAACCGCCTTTGAATGTGTATTTTTCGGGCTACAAAACCAGGCAGGGGTTTGAGGGATATTATATGATGGAGGGGATGGGGACGCCCTATCTCCTGGTGGCGGAACCCAGGCTGGAGGGTGGAAGCTTTTATATGGGTTCAAAGGAATATGAGCAGATGATGGTGGATGTAATCCGGCGGTATATGGAGGAATTAGGATTTTCTTCAGATCAGGTGATTATGGCGGGACTTTCCATGGGGACTTATGGCGCCATGTACTACAGCTGCGATATTCTGCCCCATGCCATCATTTTGGGGAAGCCGCTGGCAAGTGTGGGGAATATTGCGGGGAATTTGCGGCTGCACCGCCCGGGAAGCTTTGACACTTCGCTGGATGTGCTGCGGTATCTGGGGGGGAATACAGACGAAAGGGCTGTACGGAAGCTGAATGACCGGTTTTGGGACAAGTTTGACAGCGCGGATTGGGAACATTCCAAATTTGCCGTGGCGTATATGATTGAGGACGATTATGACTCGGATGCCTATGATACGCTGCTTTCTCATCTGGCATCCTCGGGAGTCCAGGTGTACGGCAAAGGGCTGCACGGCAGACATAACGATGACACCAACGGGATAGTAAGCTGGTTTGTCAGCCAGTATGATAAGATTCTACGGGAAGATTTTGGGAGAGTTAAGAGGGATTGAGGGACGGATGGAATTACAGAGGTGGAATATCTATTGGAACGAATATGTATCGGATACCTATCTGTACGGCTCGGAAATCACTTTCCATAAAAAGGATGATGTGGAGTTTTTAAATCATTTAATGTCGCCGGGAACCGTTCTGAAGCAGTGGTATTCGAAAACAAACTATCAGGCCCAGAGAATAGAGCCGGCGCTGCCGATGATAGACGGGGAGACAAACTACCAGATTATCGTCAATATTGACTGTATTGAGGGGGAAAACTGGCTGATGCGTCTGGTGTTTTATGATCGGTATGAAATGGAAGCCGGGGCTGTCGCCATCAGAGATCGGGTAACAAATTTTAAATGTCCGCTGAAGACGTACAGTTACAGACTGCAGCTAATTAACGGTGGAATGACGCATTTCCACTTTCATTCGGTGGTGATACGGGAAATTGAGGATGAGACAGAGGAGAAAACTAAAACAGCTGGAAAAGTGCATGCTTCAGGTAAGAAGCTGCGGAGAAAGCATGAAAAGGCTGTCAGACGAGGAACTGGCTCATCTGACCGTGGAGTTCAGGGAGCGCCTTCACGCGGGAGAAAGCCTGGATGATTTGCTGCCGGAGGCTTATGCCGCTATCTGTGAGGCGGATTTTCGGATATTGGGTAAGGCTCCCTATGATGTTCAGGTATTGGGGGGAATCGCCATGCATCAGGGGTATCTGGCGGAGATGAATACCGGCGAAGGAAAGACACTGATGGCTACAATGCCCTTATACCTGAATGCCCTGACGGGGAAAAGTACCATACTGGTGACGGCTAACGGATACCTGGCTGAGCGTGACGCGGAGGAGATGGGTCCGGTTTACCGGTTTATGGGGCTTACGGTAGCGGCGGGAACACAGGAAGAGGAAGAGAGAAGTGTCGGAAATGAGGGGAAGAAGGAAATTTATCAGGCAGATATTGTCTATACGACTCACGGCGGCCTGGCTTTCGACTATCTGTTTAACAATCTGGTACCCAGCGCAGAAGAGCGCTTTATGCGGGAGTTTTACTATGTGATTATTGATGAGGCAGATTCGGTTCTGCTGGATGCGGCGAGGATGCCGCTGGTGATTGCAGGAGCACCCAGGGTACAGTCCAATCTATATGGAATGACGGATTTTTTCGTGACCACTCTGGAAGAGGGCAGAGATTACGAGACAAAGGAAATGGCGGTGTGGTTTACGGAAGAGGGGATCAAGTATGCGGAAACCTTTTTTCAGATAGACAACTTCTACAGTAAGGATCATTTTGAGATTAACCGGCATGTAACCCTGGCGCTGCGGGCCCATGTACTCTTCGAGAAGGGGAAGGACTACATGGTTTCCGAGGAGGGAGAAGTGGAACTGCTGGACGAGGGTTCAGGACGCATGTTGAAGGGGGTAAAGCTGCATGGCGGCCAGCATCAGGCGCTGGAGGCCAAGGAGCAGGCGGAGATTAGCCGGGAGACCCGTTCCATGGCTTCCATTACATACCAGAGCCTTTTCCTGATGTTTCCGAAGATGGCGGGAATGAGCGGCACCATGTCGGACGCGTCGTATGAATTGTTGGATCTTTATAAGAAAAAGGTCTTGATTATACCGCCCAATCGCCCTTTGCAGAGAAAGGATTTGAAGGATTGTTTTTTCGTCAGGGCAGAAGAGCAGTATGAGGCGGCAATCAACGAAACCGTTGCGATCCATAAGACAGGGAGGCCGGTACTGATTGTGGCCACGACAATCGGCCAGACGGAGCTGGTGTCGAAGCTTCTGCTGGAGGAGAGTATTCCGCATTGTGTCTTAAATGCCAACAACGCATTCTGGGAAGCGGAAATGATACGGGAGGCGGGACAGATGGGCGCCGTTACGGTATCTACTTCCATGGCGGGCCGGGGGACCGATATCCGGCTGGGAGAGGGCGTGAAGGAATTAGGAGGTCTTGCGGTTATCGGGATTGGCAGAATGGCGAACAGCAGACAGGAACGTCAGGCCAGGGGCCGGGCAGGAAGGCAGGGAGATCCCGGTACCAGCCGTTTTTTCGTATCCCTTGAGGATAAGATTGTCGCGGAGAAAAAGCTGAAACAGGTAAAAAAATATATAGAAGGGAAAAAGCGGATCAGCCATCGAAAAATAAAAAGGCTGATCAACAGAATGCAGGCGCTGGGGGAAGAGCAGGCAGTATCCGGAAGAAAGCAGGCAGCGGCCTATGACGATGTGCTGAAGTATCAGAGAGAGCTGATGTATGCTGCCAGGAATCATCTCCTGGACGGAGGGACCTTGCCGGCCAGTACGATCATGAGGATTGCCAGGGAAAATATCCGTTCATTCCTGGAAGAGTGTAAAAGTCCGAATGTTCATCAGCTGAACCGTTATATTCTGGATAATCTGTCCTACCGGCTGGACAAGGAGGGCGAAGCGCTTTCCCAGGAGGATTCGGCTGCAGTTGAGCTGTACCTTCTGAATCTGGTGATGAAGGGGCTGGAAGAGCAGAAGAAGAAGCTGGGCGGGAAGCAGGAGATGAATGAATTTGTACGGGTTGCTACATTGAGTACTATTGATAATATCTGGGTGGAGCAGGTAGACTATCTGCAGCAATTGCAGTTTGCGGTAAGCGGCAGGGCTACAGCCCAGAGAAACCCGGTATTTGAGTACCAGAAAGAGGCATTGAAGTCGTTCCGGGAGATGGAACGCACGGCAAAAAAGGAGATCATTCGGAATATTCTGTTGAGCGATGTGTTCACGGACGATAAGGGAAAGCTTCATATACTATTTCCATAAGGAGAGTACATTATGATTTACAATTTTAATCTAGGAATCGGATGGGCCAGCAGCGGTGTGGAATATGCCCAGGCTTACAGGGCGAACATTTTTCGCAGGATTGGACAGCCGGCAAAGTTCGTATTTACGGATATGTTCTCAAGGGATAATATCCAGCATATGACAGAGAATATGGGTTTTCGGGATGAGGAGGTAGTCTGGCTCTACACCTTTTTTACGGATGTGCGTATCGCTCCGGTGACCTATACGTTAAAGCAGCTGGAGGAAACCATTGGGGACAGGCCGTATACCTTTTCCCGGCAGGGAACCACTGCGAAATACATTTTTCCGGGAAATAATAATTTTTATACCGTGTATATGACAGACGCTTCCGGAGACAGGGTACACAGGGTGGAGATGGTTTCGGATAACTGCCTGATCAGGAAGGATTATTATACTTATTGCAGGATCTATTCGGAGTATTACGCGCCCCTGGATAACAGCGCACATTTGTATCAGCGGAGATTTTTTAATGAAGACGGCAGCGTTGCCTATGAGGAAATCACGGATAATGATGTCGTTATGTATCAGTTTCCGGATAAATTGCTCTGTTCCAAAGAGGAACTGGTAGGATATATGGTATCCCGCCTGAACCTTACAAGGCAGGATGTAGTTCTCATCGACAGGACAACAGGCATCGGCCAGGCCATTCTGCAGAACGCGGGGCCTGCCCGGGTAGGCGTCATGATTCATGCGGATCACTTCAGCGAGGGAGGAACGGATGAAAACAATATTCTCTGGAATAATTATTATGAATATTCCTTCTCCCAGTACAGGCATGTAGACTTCTATGTCACGGCCACAGAAACCCAGAATCAGCTGCTGCGGGAGCAATTTCGGCAATATACGGGAGCGGAGCCGGAGGTAGTAACGATTCCGGTGGGAAGCCTGGATGAATTGAAGGTTCCCGCAAAGGCGAGAAGGAAGCAATCCCTGATAACGGCGTCCAGGCTTGCCACGGAGAAGCATGTAGACTGGCTGATCGATGCGGTGGCAGAGGCCAGGAAGCAGATTCCTGACTTATCTCTGGACATCTATGGCAAGGGCGGCGAGGAGTCAAAGCTGCAGGCACAGATATCCCAAAAGGGCTGTGGTAAATATATCAGATTATGCGGTCAGCAGAAGCTGGACGAGTTATATCAGGAATATGAGGCTTACCTGTCTGGTTCTACCAGCGAGGGATTCGGGCTGTCACTGATGGAGGCCATTGGATCAGGCTTGCCCATCATTGGTTTTGACGTCCGGTATGGGAACCAAAACTTCATTGATGAGGGGGAGAATGGCTATTTAATTCCGGGCGGAGATAAAATGGATAAGAAGGAGCGGGTGCGGGAGCTGACGGAACGGATCGTCAGATTGTTTAAGGAAGCGGACCTGGAGCGCTTCCATCAGCACGCTTATCAGAAAGCGAAGAGCTATCTTACGGGAGAGGTGGAGAAGAGATGGGCAGAGACAATCAATCAGAGCAGATAGTGCTCCTTTTTGACTATTATGGGCAGGGCAGCAAAGATTTACATACTTCCTTTAAGAAGGCGGGATATGATTTCCCGGCAGTCGTAATAGAGGACGACGGCTTTCTGCCGGAGGATGTTATCTCGGTATTTGGGTTTTTCCTGGGGGATTTCAGGGAACAGGAGAACGTTCCGGGAAAGCCGCGGTACTTTAACCAGATTTCGGTACCGGATTACTGGGAGATCAGCGGGAATAACAGCAACGGCAAAATCAGCGATTACAACCGGGAGCGGGGAAGGATTTTTTATGCCGAGCCTGCCCATAAGAGGCTGGTTAATGTAGTGGACTGGCTGGACGAGAGGGGAATTGTGAGAGTAAGCGATCACTATAATCGCTATGGGGCGCTTTATGCCAGGACGATTTTTAACGCCAGGGGGCAGAAGGTGAATAAGTCCTGGTTTTCGGCTGCAGGTCAGGAAGTCATTGTGCTGAACTATGTTACCGGGGATATTGTGCTGAACGAGGGGAAGGAAGTAAAATTTTTCAGGACAAAGACGGAATTTATTCTTTATTTTCTCAAGCGTGCGGGATTGGAGCCTGACAGGCTGTTCTTCAATTCCCTGTCTACGCCTTTCTTTGTATCTAATGCCCTGGGCGGAGCGGAGAAGAGAGATGTATTATTCTGGCAGGAGCCTGTGAGGGATGAGATTCCCGGGAATATGCAGATGATCCTGCGGGGAGAGGCGCCCAGGACAGCCCAAATTATGGTGCAGATGGAGAATTCGTATACGAGATTGCTGGAGCTGGGGGCGTCTCGGGAAATGGTGCGGAAGCTGGGCTTTATTTATCCATTCAAGAGAAAGAACAGGCGCAGGATGGAAGCGCTGATCTGTACCAATTCTGACCGGATTGAGCATTGCCGGGAGATTGTCAAAGCGATTCCGCAGATGCATTTTCACATTGCCGCCCTGACGGAAATGTCGTCAAGGCTTATGGAAATGGAGGCATTTAATAATGTCAGTCTATATCCGGGCGTGAAATCAGAGGTTCTTAAGGAACTTTTTGATAAATGTGATTATTATCTTGATATTAATTATGAAGGGGAGATTGTCTCTGCGGTACGGAGAGCTTTCCTGAATAACCAGCTGATTTTCGCTTTCCAGGAAACAGCCCATAACAGGGACTATGTAAGCAGCAGGCAGGTTTATCCTGTTAAGGAAGCGGACAGGATGATTGCTGATTTCAGGGAGACTATCGGAAAGGTGTCTGTACTTGCGGAGCGTTTGCAGAAGCAGAGGGCGGCTGCGCTGGTGGAATTTTCGGAGGATTACAGGAGGTTTTTGGAAGAGGGGAAGTAATATATACAGAGGAGCGGGGAGAGGGAAAATTTTGATAAACTGCAGGATTGCTTTTGGGGAGGGATGGCAATGAAGGTGTTCATATCGTGTACAAACGGGCTGGCCGGCGCAGCGCAGGATGCACAGGAAATGGTTTCCCGTGTTGGTCATCAGCTGGGGTTTCGGAATATGGGGATATATGTTTATGATTCAAGGAATGAAAGCAATGAAAGTTTGAGTTCCCGATACGATGGCATCATTGCCAGTATCTCCGCTGGAGACATTGTCTTTTTTCAACACCCGACATGGAATCAACTGAAGTTTGAAGAAGGGCTGATTGACCGTATAAAGGCATATGGAGGAAGAATAGTCATTGTTGTGCATGATGTGGAGGCACTTATGATCGAGAGCAGCCGCTTTATGCTGGGGTATGTGATAGGTTTATTTAATTCTGCAGAGGTTCTTGTGGTGCCTTCTTATGCCATGAAGGCGTTCTTGCAGGATAATGGAATTCGGGAAGATATGAAATTTGTAGTGCAGGAGCTTTGGGACTATATAACGGACATTCGTTTTCCGCAGGCACCCAGATTTCAGAGAGAAATTCATTTTGCGGGAAACCCGTCTAAATTTTTATTTCCACAGCAATGGAACTATGATGTGCCTCTGAAGGTATATACGGCGGAACAATGTACAGGAAAAAATGTGCAGGTTATGGGATGGATGGTTCCCGACAGCCTTTTGCTGGAATTATCAAAGGGTGGATTTGGCTTGGTATGGTATGGGAATGACTACTGGCATCAGTACATGAAATATAATAATACCATTAAACTTAGCGCTTATTTGGCAGCAGGGATTCCGGTGATCGTACCAGGAGGAATTTCCAATCAGTATTTGATTGAGGAAAATCATCTTGGGATGGTAGTCGATAGCCTGGACGAGGCAGTAGAGCGGGTTGGAAATATGGAGGAGACGGAGTACCAGGAATATGTGGGACAGGTGAGAAATTTTGCGCCCTTGCTTCGTAATGGTTACTTTATTAAAAAATTTCTTATAGATGCAGTTCAGATGCTGCTGCGGGCAGATGTGACTGATATTTTATTATCAGATGAAGTGGAATAGGGGATGATGTTTTAGTAAGTGTAAAGAGGGGGCATTTGATTTAGGTATGAAAGCAATCAGAAATGTGAATGGTGACAAGATAGGGGAGACTTTGCTGTTAAAGTATTGATGGAGATTTGGATACCTTGGTAACAGAAGTCCAATATTTATGCAAGATGAATAGCTGAATAATTAGATGGTGGAAGGAATTGATATGAAGATTTATATTACACGAATCAATGGATGGCCCTTGCATGATAAAACTCATTTTATTCAACATATGACCGCCGAATTGGCACATCAACTTGATTGCCGAGAGATGGGAATATATCGTTATTTTTTAGGAGATGAAAGCTGGGAAAGTTTAAGTAGTAGGCTGGATGGAATCATTGCAGGAATCAATAAAGGTGATTTTATAATCTATCAGTTTCCAACTGGAAATGGCATGAGGTTTGAGAATGAATTAATAAATCGTCTAAAGGCTTATGGTGGACGGATCACCATTTTTGTTCAAGAGATATTGGCTTGCGAAGAAAACCAAGTGAAGAGAGAGGAATGTATTGCGCTGTTTAATAAGGCGGAGGTGTTGATTGTTCCTACTTATGCTATGCGGCAGTGGTTATTGGAAAATGGGATCCACAAAAGTATGAAGTTCGTGATACAGGAAATGTGGGACTACACAGTAAAGGATCCGCTTATCAAACGCCAAATGTTTCGAAAGGAACTTTATTTTACAGATAGTGAAGGCTTCGAGGGAATGAACAGCTGGAAGTATTCTGTGCCGTTGAAGTTATATAATGTTTCTGCGAATCAGGGTGAGAAGGTAGAAAACCTGGGTGAGAGGGAACCGTATGAGCTTCTTTTCGAATTAAATAAGGCGGGAGGATTCGGGCTTGTCTGGTACAGGGATGCGTATTCCCGCCAATATATGGAAAAAAGTAATTCTTTTTCTCTTGCCAGATATCTGGCGGCGGGGATGCCTGTTATTGTGCCTGCCGGATGTTCGCATCAGATGCTGATTGAGGAAAATCATCTGGGAATTGCGGTAAATCATCTGGAGGAAGCGGCAGCAGTTGTTGAGCAGATGACGGAGGAGGATTATCAGGGATATGTACAATCGGTGGAACAGTTTGCGCCCGCTCTAAGGAGTGGGTCTTTTACAAGAAAATGCTTGCTTGAGGCGATGCTGGCGTTTTACAGGAAGGATGCCGGAAGGCTTCCTGTACCGGAAAGTGTATATGAAGTTGGAAAAGGTATGTTCAGGTCAGCAGTGTTTAATGAAGCCTATGGAGGTAATCTGGCTTTTTCCTGGGACTTTCAGGGGAAAGTAGATGGATTCCTGATTTATGACATATCAGGGATTATACTGGGAAATATACAAAATTATCATGAACATTATTTTCTGTTAAAGGAAAAAGAAAGAGAAAATGGATTCATTATAAAGGCTTATGTGCAAACCTTAAAAGGAAGGTTAATTGTTGCGGAAGCGGGACCGGTTTATTTGCAGAAAAGGAATTATGGAGAGCCAAAAGTCAGCCTGATTATGCCGGCTTATAACGCGGAGGATTATATTGCAAGAAGCATTGATACTGTGTTGGCACAGACGTTTAATGATTTTGAGATTATTATTGTGAATGATGGCAGTACAGACCGGACGCAGGCTGTGATTGACTGGTATGCTGATAGATATCCCAATGTCAAGTCATTTTATCAATCAAATGGCGGCCAGGCGTCCGCAAGAAATACCGGGATAAAGTATTCATCTGGAAATTATATCGGTTTTATGGACAATGATGATATGATAAGGCCGGATATGTTAGGCCGACTTTATGAAGTGGCAATTAAAAATAACTGTGATATTTCCATGACATCGGTGTATCAGCTGACGGGGGAAGGCTACCAGGAAATGAATGTCTATCCGTTAGCGGAGGATGAGGCTATTTCTGTGGATGCCTTTTTTGAATGTTATATGGGGAGTCTTTCTCCTGTAATTTGGAATAAGCTGTATTGTGCTTCTCTTGTAAAAGAACATTTGTTTGCAACGGGCGTGACGTTTGAGGACGATGCATGGACTCCCTATGTTTTGTCATATGCCGGGAAAGTCTGTTACATCAATGCACATTTGTACGAATATGACAGAACAATACGAAATGTTACGGGAATTCACGCTTCTTGGAGCAAACCAATAGAGGAGAAATTTTTGGATCATAGAGAATTTGTTTTATTTTTCCTTAAAAATGGAAATCAGGAGAAAAAAGTTCTGCTGAAACGCCTTGCATTGAGCTATTTGGGAGCATTTATGAGTACATATTCGTATCCTAAGTATAAAGAATTAAAAGAGGAGATTGAGCGAATGTAAGAGCAGCGAGTTGGTCTGTATAGAACGAAGAAGGGTTTGAGAAAGGTGACTGAAAGGGAATTACTCAAAAGGAAAAAGGAATGATAGGAAGATAAAGCGAGTTTGTTTGTGGCTGAGGATGGGAAGCGTTTGGGCTTTAATCTGGCAGCAGAAGGGAGATTAGGGTGAAAACATATATTACACGGATCAACGGATGGTCATTACGGGACAAGTCCCATTATATGCAGCATATGGTTGCCGAGGCAGCCCACCAGCTGGGTTGTAGGGAGATGGGGATTTTTCGGTATTACGCAGAGGACGAAGGCGGGGAAAGCCTGGGCAGCAGGCTGGACGGGATTATCGCGGGTATCAACCGGGGCGATCTTGTCATCTGTCAGTTTCCTACAGGGAACGGCATGAGGTTTGAACATGAACTGGTGTATCGCCTGAAGGCATACGGCGCCCGGATTGCGGTGCTGATCCATGAATTGGAGGCTTTGGCTGATGAGGGTAAGAAATCTTTGCTGGGAAGTATTGTAGAACTGTACAATCAGGCGGAAGTACTGATTGTTCCGACTTATGCCATGCGGCAGTGGTTATTAGACAACGGTATACATAAGGGAATGAAGTTTGTGGTACAGGAAATGTGGGATTATACCGTCAGAGAGCCGCTTTTCAATACGCCGACATTCAGAAAGGAGATTTACTTTACAGACAGTGAAGGCTTTGAGGGGATGGCTGACTGGAACGATTCGGTGCCGTTGAATTTGTATAATGCTTCAGCAGGCCAGGGAAATGTACGGAACCTGGGGGAACGGGAGCCGTACCAGCTTCTTTCGGAGTTAAATAGAGGGGGAGGTTTCGGGCTTGTATGGTATAGGGATACATATTCCCGTCAATATATGGAGAAAAGTAATTCCTTTTCTCTCGCGAGATATCTGGCGGCAGGGATGCCCGTCATTGTACCTGCCGGGGGGGCGCATCAGACACTGGTTGAGATGAATCACCTGGGATTAGCGGTAAATACGCTGGAAGAAGCGACAGCGCTGATTGAGAGAATGACAGAAGGGGAATATCGGGAGTATATAAAGGCTGTGGAACAGTTTGCGCCGGCCGTACAGAACGGGTATTTTACAAAGAAGTGTCTGTGCGAAGCGATGCAGGCATTTTACAGGAAGGATGCAGGAAGGCTTCCTTTGCCAGAGCGGGTTTATGAGACCGGAGAGTGCGTATTCAGATCGTCTGTACTGCGGGAGTCCTATGGCGGAAATGTGGCTTTTTCATGGGATTTTCAAGGAGAAGCGGAAGGCTTTTTGATATATGATACTAAAGGAGCACTGTTGGGAAATACGCGGGATCTTCATCAGCATTACCTTTTGCTGAAGAAACTGAAAAGCGAAAACGGTGTTATTATAAAAGCTTATCTGGAGACATTAAAAGGGAAGTTGGTTCTGGCGGAATCAGAACCGGCTTATCTACAGGAAGGGAGTTGTGACAGTCCCAAGGTCAGCTTGATTATGCCGGCTTTCAATGCACAGGATTATATTGTAAGGAGTATTGACACCGCATTGGCACAGACGCTTCCGGATTTGGAACTTATTATTGTAGATGACGGAAGTACGGATCGGACATCGGAGATCATTGACTGGTATGCCAGACATTATAGAAATATAGCTGTGATACATCAGAAAAACAGGGGGGTAGCGGCAGCACGAAATACAGGGATAGTGCACGCAAAAGGCAATTATATAGGTTTTTTGGACAGTGATGATATGATGCGCCCGGATATGACGGCAAAGCTATATGAAACAATCAGAAAAAATCATTGTGATATTGCAGTAACTTCTGTATACCGGATGACCGATTACGGGTATGACAAATTTATACAATATCCCATGAAAGAGGATACTGCAGTGACGATAGACGAATTTTTTCTGGAATATTATATCAGAGAGTGCGGGTATGGTGCGGTAATTTGGAATAAATTATATCGGGCCTCTTTGGTAAAATCTCATTTTTTTCCTGAGATTTTGTCGGAGGACGAGGGGTGGACGCCGTGCGTTTTATCTTATGCAGACAGAGTTTGCTATCTGGATGCCTGTGGATATGAATATGACAGAATTTCGTTGGAGGGTTCGCTTGCAGACAAAGTGAGAAACAGATCAAAGGAAGAAAGGTTTGAAATATATAAAAAAGTGGTAATGTTTTATCTGAAAAACGGGAATCAGGACAGGTTGGATCTGTTGAAAGCTTTGGCAAAAAAACGTTTGCTCGAGAATGCGAGAGTGTACGTTTGTGATGAATATGAAAAACTGTGGCAGGAGATAGCCTGAAACAAACCTCGCTCTAAACTGGGTTTGACTTTACCTGCGGAAAAAGCTATACTGAAGACAGCGGATGAGAAAAGCGGCGTTGGACGGGGGAATTTTTCGGAAGGAGCGTTTCGGCATGGCGAGGACAGTAGGGATTGGCAATCAGGATTTTGAAGTAATTCGGAGCCGCGGGTATTTCTATATCGATAAGACGGATTTCATCCGGGAATGGTGGGAAAGCGGAGACAGCGTAACACTGATTGCCCGTCCCAGGCGTTTCGGAAAGACGTTGAACATGAGCATGCTGGAGAAATTCTTTGATTTAAAGCATGCCGGCAAGTCTGCGCTTTTTCAGGGGCTTTCCATATGGCAGAGGGAGGAATACCGGGCTTTGCAGGGAACTTATCCTGTGCTGTTCCTGAGCTTTGCAGTCGTAAAGGAGAATACTTTTACAGAGGCCAGGAAAAGCATGTGCCGGGTCATTGAGGAACAGTATAATAAGCATGACTATCTTTTGGAGGGGAATCTGCTCAATGATAAAGAGAAGGCATATTATGGCGAGGTGCGCGCGGAGATGTCGGACAGCACTGCGGCGGCTTCCCTGCGGTCTCTGTCGGATTTCCTGAGCAGATATTATGGCAAAAAGGTTATCGTCCTATTGGATGAATATGATACGCCCATGCAGGAGGCCTTTGAGGGAGGCTACTGGGAGGAGATGGTGGCTTTCGTAAAAAGCCTGTTCAATGCCGCCTTTAAGACCAATCCTTATTTAGAGCGGGCCGTGATGACGGGAATCACAAGAGTTAGTAAAGAGTCCATATTCTCTGATTTGAACAATCTACAGGTAGTGACAACCACATCCGAAAAATATGCGGATTGTTTTGGATTTACGGAGGAGGAAGTGTTCAATGCGTTGGACGAGTACGGGTTGGGAAACCGAAAAGACCAGGTGAAGAACTGGTATGACGGATTTACCTTTGGCAGCCGGCAGGATATCTATAATCCATGGTCGATTATCAATTATCTGGACAAAAAAAGGCTTTCCACCTACTGGGCCAACACCAGCAGCAACGGCCTGGTGGATAAGCTGATCCGGGAAGGAAGCGTGGATATAAAAATCTCCATGGAGAACCTGCTCAAGGGCGAGCATCTGTACAAGGAAGTCGATGAACAGATTATTTTTGACCAGTTGGACGCAGATGAGAACGCCATCTGGAGCCTGTTCCTGGCAAGCGGATACCTGAAAGCGGAGAGCTACGAATTAAATGAGGACACAGGAGCAGACCTGTATGAGCTGGCGCTGACGAACAAGGAAGTGCAGATCATGTTCCAAAAGATGATCCGGAAATGGTTTACCTGTTCCGGGACAGTCTACAACGGGTTTATCAGGGCACTGCTGCAGGATGATGTAAAGTCCATGAACGCCTATATGAATCGTGTGGCTTTAGCCACGTTCAGCTACTTCGACAGCGGAAGAAATCCTTCTATGGAGACGCAGCCGGAACGGTTCTATCATGGCTTTGTGCTGGGGCTGGTTGTGGAACTGGCGGATCGCTACATCATCACTTCCAACCGGGAGAGCGGGTTCGGGCGCTATGATGTGATGCTGGAGCCCTGTAAAAAGGAGGATCCGGCCTTTGTGCTGGAGTTTAAGGTGCATGATCCGGAGGATGAGGATACCCTGGAGGATACGGTGCAGGAGGCTTTAAAACAGATTCGGGATAAGAACTATGACAGTGAGCTGATTGCCAGGGGAATTGAGGAGGGACGTATCCGCCACCTGGGCTTTGCCTTTGAGGGCAAACGGGTTTTGATTGGCTAAAATCAGCTCCTCAGCGGGATAAGGGATTCAATGGACTGCAGAGAGAAACGGACGGAGGTGCATAAATTGTCGTATAAAATTTTGGTGGTGGAGGATGACTGGGTGATTGCAGGGCAGATGAAGAATCATCTGGAAAAATGGGGCTATGAGGTGGCCTGTGTGGGAGATTTTCGGAATGTGCTGAC
>OFFR01000663.1_pt1 | contig 19336 bp, 20 predicted proteins | sample 1521421 | NCBI WGS metagenome assembly OFFR01 (sample SAMEA3504087, study PRJEB24116) | mouse gut metagenome | biome: mouse gut; feature: mouse-associated habitat; material: faeces | place: Denmark | collected 2011 | reverse complement strand
TGCCAGCGTCGCGATAAACGGCGCAATATTTAAAAACGCTACCATGGAACCTGACACCGCTCCGATGGCAAACGCCAGAAGCAGTACGATAAACACAGAGGCTATCCCGTGTCCGTTCTGGATCAGCCCCGCCGTCAGGCAGACTACGATACAGACATAGGCACCTGTCGAAAGATCTATGCCTCCCGTAATAATGATGACCAGCATACCGATCGCGCAGATCGCGTAAATGGAATTCTGGATCAGCACTGACAAAAGATTGTTTTTTGTTAAAAATGCCGGCGACAGAAAACAACTGGCGGCAAACAGTATGATAAAGGCAATGATCACAAAATTTGATAATGCGAAATCAATAAATTTTTTAACTCCGTCTCTTTTCATTCTGACTTTTTCCATGTAAATCTCCTCCTAGGCAATTCCTGTCGCATAGCGCATGATTGCGTCTTCACTCAATTCTTTTTTCGAGAGTTCCCCGCGTACTTTTCCTTCGTACATTACATATACCCTGTCACTCATTCCGATCACTTCCGGCAGATCGGAGGAAATCATGATGATCGTATTTCCCTTTGCCGCCAGTTCCTTTATAATAGTATATATTTCATACCTTGCCCCCACGTCAACACCCCTGGTTGGTTCATCCAGGATCAGGAAATTGGCATTGCCCAACATCAGCTTGGCCAGGGAGACCCGTCCTCTTTCCCCGCCGCTCAGATCTTCAATCCGCTTAAAGACATCATCACCCGTAAACAGAAAAGCGGCTAACAGATTTCGAATTTCCGTGTTGCTGAGCGTGGGATTCTCGTCGGAAATCTCCTCAAACAATGTCTTTTCGGCGTGAAGCACATGATGCTCTTGGTCGTAATAGCCGATTTCCACATTTGTACCCAGGCGAAAGCTTCCCTGGTCTGCGGGGAGCAGCCCGTTCAGTATTTTCAGCAGAGTGGTTTTGCCGGTTCCGTTGTCACCGATAATCGCCACATGCTCTCCCTGTCGGATCTCCAGATTGACATGCTCGAACAGCAGGGAATCGCCGAAGGATTTCCCCAGATCTTCCAGAATCAGCACGTCGTTTCCGCTTTTTTTCCCGGGGACAAGCCTGATATGCATGTCTGTGCGCACTTCCGTCGGCTTCTCCAGGATTTCCGTCTTTTCCAGCAGTTTTTCACGGCTCTGTGCCCGTCTGACGAATTTTTCCCGGTTAAAGGACCGCAGCTTCTCAATAACCGCTTCCTGATGCCTGATTTCCCGCTGCTGGTTTAAGTAGGCATTCATGGCTGCGGCGCGCAGCTGTTCTTTTTTGACCGCGTAATCGGAATAATTGCCCTGAAAGGCAGTGGCCTTTGTCTGGTCAATCTCGATAACCTTTGTGGCGATGCGGTTGAGAAAATACCGGTCGTGGGAGACGATGAGGACGGCTCCCTTATAATTGAGCAGATAGGTCTCCAGCCAGGAGATGGAATTCATGTCCAGGTGGTTTGTGGGCTCGTCCAGAATGATCAGGTCCGGTTTCTGGAGCAGAAGTTTTCCCAGGGCAACCCTGGTTTTCTGTCCCCCCGAGAGCGTGGAAACCGCCTTTGTAAACTCATGTTCGGAAAATCCCAGACCTTTCAGCACACCGGTGACTTCACTTTGGTACACATAGCCGCCCCCGCTCTCAAAAGCGTGGGTGAGATTATCATACTGCCTCATGAGGGATTCCAGCGCCGCCCCCTGGGTCCGGTGCATTTCCAGTTCACAGTCCCGGATGCGATGCTCCAGATCCGTCAGGTGCTGTTTCACGGACAGAAGTTCCTCATAAATTGTATTTGCGGTGTCCACCGCGCCGTCCTGGGCAAGATAGCCCAGCGTTTTGTTTTTTGCCAGCGTGACGATACCTTCATCCGGCGGTATTTCCCCCACCAGAATGCGCAGCAGCGTGGTCTTGCCGGCACCGTTGATGCCCACAATGGCAGCTTTTTCATAATCTTCTATATGAAAACTGATATGTTCCAATATTTTGTTTTCCACAAAGGCTTTGCATATATTCTGACAAGACAGTATCATGATGATCAACCTTTCACTCCGGCTCCCGGACCGGGATTTTGTTATCTGTATTTGTACCCGCCATGGATAAGGAAACACACGCCAAACGGAGGGTATTTCTTCTATTTTACTTGGGAATCGGGGAACTGTCAATGTCCGGTTGTGAAGTGGCTGTGACGTTTTTCCTGCCGCCAGGCCCCCGGGGCCATAGAGCCTGAATAACCGCAGGACAAGTTCCCTTTGAAAAAAGTACTGGTTTCAGGGCCAAAGCCTGCCTGGAAATGATTGACAGGAATTTGCCAATTTGTTATGATAAAAAAAGTCCATATTCGTGGCATGGAGAGGCCGAATGGCCATCCTATCATGATTGGTTTGAAATCATGATAAAAAAAGTCCATATTCGTGGCATTATAATGTAAAGCTGACGGTTCGGCCCGGAGTGTGTCTGAAAAATGCTTTCTGTCAGACTGGCATGCGTCAAAGTCAGACACGTTCTGACGCGGAACCGATGCATAAAGGTGCTTTGCGGCACGGGCGGAGGTAATAAAATTGGAAGAAAAGGAAATTTCACAAGCTGTTGTGGGCCGCCTTCCCAGATATTTCCGTTATCTCGGGGAACTCAAAGGCAGGGGAGTGGAACGGGTATCGTCCCAGGACCTGAGCGAGCTGATGAAAGTGACGGCATCCCAGATCAGGCAGGATTTCAATAATTTTGGCGGTTTCGGACAGCAGGGCTATGGCTACAATGTAGAATACCTGTACAATGAAATCGGCAAAATCCTGGGACTGGACAGACAGCATCATTTTATCATAATCGGGGCGGGAAATTTAGGGCGTGCCCTGGGAAATTATCTGAACTTTGAGAGAAGGGGCTTTATTTTCCGCGGTATGTTTGACCAGAAGCCGGAACTGCTGGGCATGGAAGTGCGCGGGGTAAAAGTGATGCCCATGGAGGAGATGGAGGGATTTATCCGTGACAATGACATTGATATTGCGGTGCTGACGATTCCGAAAGCCGGCGCGGTATCAGTGGCGGAAAAACTGGTACAGAACGGAATCCGGGCCATCTGGAATTTTGCCCATGTGGACTTGAATGTACCGGAGGGGATTCAGGTGGAAAATGTCCATCTTTCGGACAGCCTCATGAAATTATCCTATAATATCCGGGAATGGGAGAAAAAGAGATGAGATTTCTGCAGGGGATGCGGAAGAAAGCATGGGAATATACCTTGTGCCATTTGGACCCAGGGAGGCATGGAGGTGCGTACCGCGCCGGGAACATGCGCATAAGGGAACTGAAACAGGGAGGTGTACATAGCAGATGAGACAGAAAGGCAGCGGACGCCAGAAGGAGACTTATGTCCGGGCGCTGGAGGGGAAGAAAATTCCCGTTCTTACTTTGGATAATAAATGGTATCAGCTTTTGACGCAGGAGGCAAGACAGGAAGTGTCCGGCCTGGAAGAACAGCTGAACACGCTTTTGAAGCAGCAGGGCAGGCTGAATAACGAAATAAAGGACATCAAGAGACTGAAAAAGAAGCTGATGGGCGAGATTGTCTCCATGATGGAAGAGGCAGAAGGGGATTCTGACAATGCCCAGAAGACAGAGCAGAACAAGAAGCTGGTGGAAGAATGTAACGAGCGGCTGGAAGCAAGACAGGACGAACTGCTGGATTTGCCCAAGCAGATCGAGGAGGCAAATTTTCAGCTGATGCTGGCCACCATGGACTGCTGTTATGACACCATGAAAGAAAATAAGGAAATGATTCAGGAAACCGAACAGTGGATAACGGAGATCCGTGTGGAACTGAAAAAACGCCTGATCAGGAAGCAGGAGATGGAGCAGCGGAACCAGACCATATATTCTTATATGCATGATGTGTTCGGGGCGGAAGTGATCGATATATTTGACATGCAGCATGATTCGGAAGAAATGGAGGAGCAGTAACCTGCACGGCGCCGGAAGGGGATGCGGAAAGCTTTGGGTCTGTACGATATGACATTTGGGGGAAAGAGGGTTTTATGAAATATCTTGTGTCGGCGGCAGAGATGCGCCTTTATGACAGCAACACCATAGAAAAAATCGGGATTCCGGCATGTGTTCTCATGGAGAGGGCAGCCCTGGCGGCCGCGGAAACTGCATATGCGCATTGCAAAACGGCGGGAGCACATGTGCTTGTCATGGCGGGCATGGGCAATAACGGCGGCGATGCCCTGGCGGCCGCAAGACTTCTGACAGAAAAAGGCTGCAGGGTGGAGGTCTGGTGTGTGGGAGACCGGCAAAAAGCTTCCGTCCAGTGGGTACGCCAGATGGAAATCCTGGAAAAATACCCGGTGGAATTCACGGAGACACCCGGGCGGCAGGAATATGATGTGCTGCTGGACGGCCTGTTCGGCGTGGGACTTTCCCGGGAAGTTTCGGGAGCGTATGCCGGGGCGGTGGAATGTTTCAACCGGCTGCCGGGCTGGAAACTGGCGCTTGACCTGCCCAGCGGTGTGGACTCCGATACGGGAAAAATATGGGGATGTGCCGTGAAGGCGGACGCCACGGTGACTTTCGGTTTCTGCAAAAAGGGACTGGTGATGTATCCCGGATGTGAGGCGGCGGGAGAAATCCTTACGGCGGACATTGGGATTTCGGATCTTGGCTTTTTCGGGCAGGAACCGGAAATGTTTGCCTACGACGAGGAAGTGTCCGTTCTGATGCCGAAACGGGACCCGGGCGGTAACAAGGCTACCTTCGGAAAGCTTCTTCTGACTGCGGGCAGCCTGAACATGGCCGGTGCGGCTGTTCTGGCTGCCAGGGCGGCCTATAGGACCGGCGCGGGGATGGTAAAGGTCATCACGTCGCCGGAAAACCGCAGCATCCTGCAGCAGTCGGTGCCGGAGGCGCTCCTGGGCAATGCGGAGAGCCTGAAAGAATCCCTGGAATGGGCGGACATTCTGGCAATAGGGCCGGGACTCGGAAAAGACAAGGCGGCGCTGTTCTGTCTGGACAAAATGATCCGGGAAGGAAGAAAGCCCCTTCTGGCAGATGCGGACGGCCTGAACCTGCTGGCGCAAAACCGGGAGCTGGGAAATCTGCTGGCGGCCCAGGGGGGAAAAGGCAGGGATATCATACTCACCCCTCATGTAAAAGAACTGGCCGGGCTTCTGGGAAAAAGCACGGCTGAATGTAAGTCAGACCTGCCCTCTGCCGGCAGGGCGCTGGCCCGTGCCTTCCATGCGGTGGTGGCGGCAAAAGACGCAAGGACCTATATCTGCGGGGAAGAAGGGGCTGTCTGCATGAACCTGAACGGTAACAGCGGGATGGCCACGGCGGGAAGCGGGGATGTGCTGGCAGGCATTATCGCCGGTCTCATGGCCCAGGGGATGAGAGGCTTTAACGCGGCATCGGTGGGTGTATATCTCCATGCCAGGGCGGGAGATCTGGCGGCAGCCAGAAAAGGAGAATATGCCTGCATGGCCGGGGATATTGCAGAAAATATTGCCCTTGCGGCACGGCGGGATCAGATTCCCTGGTAGAAAGGTTCTGCCGCGGTTCTTTGCCAAAAGCACGGGCCGGTGCCTGGGGTGTGTCTGAAAGCACTTTTCATACACACCCCAGGCACATTTTGAGAATTTGATTCATATGATAAAGGGGGATTGAATAACTTCCGGAAAACTGGCAAAACTATCCTACAAATGCATAAATTAAAATCCCGCTGCGGGCCGTTTTCCGGCAGGAACGCGCGCCGGCAGGCCCATATGCTTCATGGTACGCGGGAATCAAGATGGATTTGGAGGTAAAATGAGAAGAGGAGATGTTTATTACGCAGATCTGAGACCGGTGATCGGTTCAGAGCAGGGAGGCATCAGGCCTGTACTGATCATACAGAACGATGTCGGAAACAAGCACAGTCCCACGGTCATCTGCGCTGCGATCACCTCTAAGATGAACAAGGCGAAGCTGCCTACCCACATTGAACTGAATGCCACGCTGTATGATATGGATAAGGATTCCGTGGTGCTGCTGGAGCAGCTTCGGACGATTGACAAAAAGCGTCTCAAGGATAAGGTCTGTCATCTGGACGGAGATATTATGAGAAGGGTGAACAGGGCGCTGATGGTCAGCCTGGAACTGGATACATAAGGAAATAGAGGTTCCCGGCGGACAAAAGACAAAGAAACGATTCGGGCCGGTTCTTGACGAACGGGCCTGAAAATGGTATATTTATGAAAGACTGCTGTGAAAGCAGTGAGTAAATTGTTTGGAGGAAAGGATCAAAATGGACGATGGTGGGCCTACTGCCAGTATTATTTTCTATGTAGTGTTACTTTTCATTGACATGTTTTTCTATGGCTTCGGAGCGGCCGTCAGCTCTTTGAACGAAAAAGAAATCGAAAGGAGGGCCGAGGAAGAGAAAGACAGAAAGTCAATCCGCTTGCGGGAAATCATCAGTAATCCTACAGAGTATGAAAATACCGTACAGTTGATCACAACACTGATAAACGTTATCATGGGTGCGGCAAACTTAAGCCTGCTGCTTGGGACACTGTCAAAAGGGCTTGAGATTGTGGCCAGACGCCAGCTGAAGCTGGAAGCGCTGCCGGCAGGCGTGATCGTGGCTGCAGCTGCCGTGCTTGCAACAATATTGCTTTTGTACATAACGCTTACCATAGGGGTTCTCCTGCCGAAAACCGTTGCGGTGAGAAATCCCGGAAAGTGGGCGTATTTATGCGTCACACCGGTATTTGTGGTAACAAAGTTTTTTTCGCCGTTTACAAAGCTGGTAATTGTGACCACAAAGGGAGTCCTGCGCCTGCTGGGGATTCACGGCAATCCGGGCGATGCGGACGTGACCGAGGAAGAAATCATCAATATGGTAAATGAGGGGCATGAGCAGGGGGTGATTCAGGCCAGTGAAGCAGAGATGATCTCCAATATTTTTGAATTTGGCGACAAGGAAGCCCAGGATATCATGACCCACAGAACCAATGTGGTGGCCATAGACGCGGAAATGACGCTGAAAGAAGCCCTGGATTTTATGATACAGGGCAAAAACAGCCGTTATCCTGTCTATGAGGAGAATATCGACCACATTATCGGTATCCTGCATCTGAAGGATGCCATGCGTTTTCACGCGGAGCCGGGATATCTGGAAAGGCCGCTGAAAGAACTGGAAGGGCTGATGCGCGAGCCGGTCTTTATCCACAGGACCAAGAACATTGACGAACTGTTCCGGGAGATGCAGGCCGGAAAACAGCAGATGGTGGTTGTGGTGGATGAGTACGGACAGACGGACGGACTGGTGGCCATGGAAGATATTCTGGAGGAGATCGTGGGGAATATTCTGGATGAATATGACGAGATCAGTGAGCATATCGAAGAAAAAGGAAATGACGAGTATCTGATCGAAGGCATGACACCGCTGGAGGAACTGGAAGAGCGTTTCGGGATTTCTTTTGAAGATGAGGAATTTGAGACCCTGAACGGTTTCCTGATTTCCAGGATGGATAAAATACCGGAGCCGGACGAACAGTTTGACCTGGATTTTTCCGGTTATCATTTTAAGATTCAGTCCGTGGAAAACAAAATGATCCAGAGCGTGCTTGTGACAAGGCTGCCGGAAGAAGATACGGCCTCTGAGGAGGAAGAAGGAAGAAAGAAGGAGAATTAAAATGTCAGGACATTCAAAATTTGCCAATATCAAGCATAAAAAGGAAAAAAATGACGCGGCTAAGGGAAAGATTTTTACCTTGATTGGAAGAGAAATCGCCGTGGCGGTGAAGGAAGGCGGGCCGGATCCCAACAACAATTTCAAGCTTGCCACAGTGGTAGCCAAGGCAAAGGCCAACAATATGCCGAACGATACCATTGAGAGGGGAATCAAAAAGGCTGCCGGGGATGTGGGCAATGTCAATTATGAATATGTGACGTATGAAGGCTATGGGCCCAACGGCATCGCCATTATTGTGGATGCCCTCACGGACAACAAAAACCGTACCGCGGCCAATGTGAGAAGCGCGTTTACAAAGGGCCAGGGCAATGTGGGAACGCCGGGATGTGTCTCCTTTATGTTTGACAGAAGAGGGCAGATTATCATCGACAAGGAAGAATGTGAGCTGGAAGCGGATGACCTGATGATGATGGCCCTTGACGCAGGTGCGGAAGACTTCAACGAGGAAGAGGACAGCTATGAGGTTCTGACAGATCCCGACCAGTTTGAGGATGTACGCAAGACGCTGGAAGAGGGCGGGATTCCCATGATGAGTGCGGAAGTTACCATGATTCCGCAGAATTATGTGGAACTGACCGATGAAACTGCCGTCAAGAATCTTCAGAAGACACTGGACCTTCTGGATGATGATGATGATGTGCAGGCTGTTTACCATAACTGGGACGAATAAGTCCCGTGAAAGACCGGTCCGCAGAAAGGAATAGTGTATGGAGAAATTGGCAATCGTGGTTCCTTGTTATAATGAGGAGGAGGTACTGAAGCTTGCCTCGGAAGCGCTGCGCGGCGTGCTGGAAGATCTGGTCCGGAAAGAAAAAATCGCTGCAGACAGTTTTGTTTTGTTTGTGGACGACGGAAGCCGTGACCGCACCTGGGAACTGATCGAGGCAGAACATGCCGCATATCCTTCCAGGGTGAACGGCGTCAAGCTTGCAGGCAATGTGGGGCATCAGTTTGCGCTGACAGCAGGGCTGATTACCGCCATGGACAGGAGCGACGTAACCATTTCCATTGATGCGGATCTGCAGGACGATATATCTGTCATCGAGGAAATGATTGACAAATTCCACGGCGGCAGCGACATTGTGTACGGTGTCAGGAAGGAAAGGAAGACAGATACTTTTTTCAAACGCACTTCCGCCCAGGCTTTTTATAAACTCATGGGACTTATGGGAGTAAAAACCGTGTATAATCATGCGGATTTCCGTCTGATGTCAAAGCGCGCCGTGCAGGAGTTTTCAAAATACAAGGAAACCAATCTCTTCCTGCGGGGAATGATGCCCCTGATCGGCTATCAGACAGACTGTGTCTATTATGACAGGAAGGAACGCGCGGCGGGAGAGTCCAAATATCCCCTGAAGAAAATGCTGGCCCTGGCCTTTAACGGCATTTCTTCTTTCAGCGTCAAACCTATCAGCATGATACTGGGAATGGGGATGTTTATCATTTTCATATCCCTGCTTGCACTGGTGTACGCACTGTTTTCCTATTTTACCGGTCATGTGGTGGCAGGGTGGACTTCGCTGATTCTGTCCATATGGTTTCTGGGTGGACTGCAGCTGCTTGCCATCGGCATGGTGGGGCAATATATCGGGAAGATCTATATTGAAGTGAAAAACAGACCGCGCTATAATATTGAGAAAATACTGACCCAGACCCACGGGGAAACCCAGGAGAACCGGAAGGAATGAGATGAGCTGGAAAAAGAATGTCTTTAGTTATGTTGTGTGGCTTGGATACACACTCATGGTCAGCACGGCCCTGGCAGGACTGGGGGGTATGTACTGTGCGGGTCTGGGTCTTGCTTCCGGCTGGGGAATCCTGACTGCCGCGGTTTTTCTTGCCCTGACCGGAGGCGTTGTCTTCCTGCTTCACCGGGCGGGAAGCGGAATGGTTCTTTTTGCGGAAAAAAACAGGAGACTGCTCCTGATTCTGGAGGTTCTTCTGGCGGCGGCGCTGCTGGCGGCCGGTATTCTGCTCCGTATAAACGGAAGCCGGGAAGAAAATTCCGTTTATTTTGAGGCGGCCAAAGTGGCTTCCGGGCAGAGGATTCCCCAGATAGTACACGGGGCGGTTTATTTTTACATTCAGTTGCTTCACGGCTTGTTTCTTCTGCTGGGAAATCAGCCGGCGGCAGGAATCTGGCTTCAGGTGGCGCTGCAGCTTGCGGCGTCTCTGGGGCTGTTTTTTGTACTGAGGAGTCTGGCGGGCAGAATCGCGGCCCTGGTTACGCTGGGTTTCTGTATGTGTGCGCCCTTCATGGTACAGAACAGTCTGGCGCTGTCACCGGAAATCCTGTATTTCGCCCTGCTCACCGGGGCGGCAGGCCTGATACTGCCGGCGTCCAGAGGAAAACTGCAGCCGGTGGCATTTCTTTTTATCGGAATACTGTGTACTTTTTGCTGTTATACAGATATTTCCGGCGCGCTGCTATTGGTGCCGGCCCTGGGCATGATTTTCTGTCAAAGGGAAAGTGCTTCCGGCAGGGGAAAGAAAATGGCCGCCGTGCTTCTCTGTCTGGCGGGAATTGTGCTGGGAATCCTGGCATGCATTTTTGTGGACGCGCTTTTGAGCGGAAAATCTTTTCAGGGCGTGATAAACGCATGGCTGAAACTGTATGAACCGGCAGGGTTTCAGGTGCCGTTTACGGCTTCCTCCCAGGGAAGTCTTGCGGAAAGTACGGTTTTGCTGGGGTTCATGGCCTTTGGAATCTTCGGTTTCTGGCGGGACAGGCATAGGGAGCGCATTTCGGTGTGGGTGCTGGGAACTGCCCTTGTGATATTTGCGGGATGTTTCGGAATGTTTACGGAGGAGATGCCGGGATTTGTCTTACTGTACATACTGTTTTCAATTCTGGCAGGCCTGGGCATGGAACAGTGTTTCCGGAAAACGGCGGCAGTAAATGAGGAAGCAGCTCCGGAAGCTGCCGTATCATACAAAACGGAACCCGGGTCTGAACCGGAAGAGGACAATGTCCAAAAACAGGACATGGTGCAAAAACAGGACATGGCCCCAAAGCGGGATAATGTCAAAAAACAGGACATGGCCCAAACACAGGACGCTGGGACATTCATTGACAAAGAGACCGGAAGGGAAATCAAATATATTGAGAACCCCTTGCCCCTGCCCAGAAAACATGTGAAGCGGGAGATGGATTATGCGCTGTCCTCCGTACCGGGAACGGATGATTTTGACTTAAAAGTGTCAGAAGAAGATGATTTTGATATTTAAGAGCGATTTGGGATAAATATGCGGAAAAAGGGAATTCTATCAGGGAGTGCAGGGAATGCGCTCCCTGTTTTAATACAAGGAAGGCATCAGACAAAGATACATTCGGAACTGGAAAACAGAATGTATCCAGGGAAGATGCCCAGAGAAATTCCGGATGAAAGTTTTTTGCAGCCGGAAATTCTCTGCAAGGGAGGCATCAGACAAAGATACATTCGGAACTGGGAAACAGAATGTATCCAAGGAAGATGCCCAGAGAAATTCCGGATGAAAGTTTTTTACAGCCGGAAATTCTCTGCACGGAAGGCATCAGACAAAGATACATTCGGAACTGGAATAGAAAGGAAAACATGGCTGAAAAGAAGGAAGAAAAGAAAATAGAAAAAGAAGAGCACCAGGACAAACGGATAGAACAGACCGGCCAGGTGACACTGGATGAAAACAGCAAAATAGGCAACATCCACCTGATCTCCATTATAGGGGAAATTGAAGGACATGAAAATTTGTCCAATAATTCCAAGACAACAAAATATGAACATATTCTGCCCAGTCTGGCAGCCATTGAAGACAGCAAGGATATACAGGGGGTTCTGGTACTGCTGAACACCATGGGCGGAGATGTGGAAGCAGGGCTGGCCATCGCGGAGATGATCGCATCCCTTAGCAAACCCACCGTTTCCCTGGTGCTGGGAGGCAGCCATTCCATAGGCGTACCCATTGCCGTAAGTACGGACTACTCCTATATTGTACCCACGGGAACCATGGTAATCCATCCGGTCCGCATGAGCGGTATGGTCATCGGGGTACCCCAGACCTTTGATTATTTCAAACTGATCCAGGACCGGATTACCGGTTTTGTGTGCGGACATTGTAAGATTGACAAGAATACCCTGGAAGAACTGATGACAGAGACCGGGATTCTCACAAAAGATGTGGGAACCATACTGGTGGGCGAGGAAGCGGTGAAACGGGGTATTATAGATGAAGTGGGCGGTATTGACAAGGCCATAGGAAAGCTGCATTCCATGATTCAGGAAGAATAAAAGAGGTGTATCCGTGCCCGGACGGGTATCGATGGCTGCAAATTGGGGCTGTCAGGCTGGTTTTTCAGCAGCCCCACGACTTCCGGCAATTGGAAAATAACAGATAATCTGTTCCATTTTTTCAATATTTACTGTATAATAATGTCAGTTTTCCAGGACAATTTACCAGAAAAGAGTGGAAATAACCTGCAAAATACAAAATATAGAGAACATTAGCAAAAAAAGGAGAGAAACCCATGAAAAAACTTGGTTATGAAGCTGAAAAAATAATGACAGAACGTTTTGGAAAGGATACGGTTATTGCATTGGCGACAGTAGAAAATGGGCTGCCATATGTGCGGTATGTAAATGCCTATTATGAGAATGGGGCATTTTATATTATTACATACGCACTTTCAGACAAAATGAAACATATGGAGAAGAATTCTTCTGTTGCGATAGCCGGAGAGTGGTTCACGGCACACGGAAAGGGTATCAGTTTAGGATATTTTGGAAAGAAGGAAAATCAGGAAATTGCCGGGAAACTGAAAAATGTGTTTTCTGAATGGATTGATAACGGACATAATAATTTTGATGATGAAAACACTATCATTTTGTGTGTGGAATTGACAGATGGACTGCTGCTGTCACATGGAACAAGGTACGAGTTTTAGACTGCATGAGAGCATTGATGATATTATGCCTGACACAAAGGAAAGGAGCGGTATGCCGAAAGTAACGATAAAAGATACAGTATATACCGTGGCGCAGGACAGCTGTCTGGGGAACCTGCTGGCACAGCAGGGATATATCGGGATGCCCTGCGGAGGCCACGGACGCTGTGGAAAATGCCGGGTCAGGGTAGAAGGAAATACGGGCAGTCTTTCCGACAGGGAGAAAAGCCTTCTGACGGCAGCGGAAATTAATAGCGGAATCCGGCTGGCCTGTCTTGCCAGGGTGCAGGAGGACTGCATTGTATTTCCGGAAGAAACAGACTCCGGACAGATTCGCACAGAGGAGACCCTGCCGGATATGAAAAAGAATCCGTCATTTGCTTCCTTTGGCGCTGCAGTGGATATCGGAACCACCACGCTGGCCGCCGGCTTGTATGATGTAAGGGGAAATCTCCTGGCCCGGGCAAGCGGCATGAATCCCCAGGCCGGCTGGGGCGCGGATGTGGTATCACGGATAGAAGCGGATCTGGCAGGCATGGGAACTGCGCTGACTGAAGCGGTTCAAAGCGCCGTAAACGGTCTTCTGGAAGAAATGACCGCCAGTGCGGGTGTTCCGGGGGAAGAAATCGGGGAAATTGTGGTCACTGGCAATACCGTGATGTTACATATGTTTTCCGGCTCCTCCACGGAACCGCTTTCCCATGCGCCATTTCAGGCAAAGCGGCTTTTTGACGAGTCACTGCCGGCCGCGTCGCTTGGGCTGGGCCAGACGGCACCCCGGGCCCGGGTATATCTGCCGCCCTGTGTGTCGGCATTCGTAGGGGCGGATCTTGTGACAGCCCTGCTGGCGTCCGGCATCTGTGCGTCAGACCGGACACAGCTTTTGGCGGACATCGGCACCAATGGGGAGATGGCCCTGGTGCACAAAGGAGAACTTTTGTTTTGCTCCACGGCCGCGGGACCGGCTTTTGAAGGGGCCGGAATTTCCATGGGAATGAACGGCAGAAAAGGGGCCATAGACAAGGTTTCTGTCTGTGGCGGCAAGCTGACAGTTCATGTGTTGGGAGACGGAACCCCCCAGGGCATCTGCGGAAGCGGCGTGGTTGACGCTATCGCATGTCTTCTGGAGACGGGTGTGATGGATGAGACCGGTTACATGGAAGACGAGAAGGCTCTGATCTGTCCACCGGTGAGCATTACCCTGGAGGACGTGCGGAAGGTACAACTGGCAAAAGGCGCCATCCATGCGGGAATCAGGACGCTGCTTCATATAGCCGGCCTGAAAGAGGAGGACGTGGATTCTTTACAGATTGCCGGCGGGTTTGGCAGTTATCTGAATGTGGCAAATGCAGGACGCATTGGCCTGATTCCTGCGGAACTGGTCCCCAGGGTCCGCGTCATCGGAAACGCGGCCCTGACGGGTGCCGCCATGCTTCTGCTGGACAGGGATCTTAGAAAAGTCTGCCAGGAATATGCCGGCTGCGGAAAAGTGGCAGAATTGTCCTCCCATGCTTATTTTGCGGAGGAATACATAGAGAGAATGCTGTTTCCGGTGTAGGGAATGATAATCTGTAACGGACATGTGAAGAGGATAGGGAAAACTTTTGAAAAATGGATGTGTTTTTCTTCACAAAGAGTATCGGCCACATGTATTGTGTGAAAGTGCATTTCAATGAGAATGCAAAGGAGACGAGGTTTATTGTATGTTTGAAAAGATATCATTCCCTGAACATGAATATGAGTCAATTCAAAATTATTTAAATAAACTGGGGTATTGTTATACCACAAGGGTATATAAAGAACTGGGGAAATATAAAGTTGGGGAATTTTATACTGCCCCATGGGGTGATGTATTGAAAATAGAGGAAGTTAAAACATACCGGAAAGTATCAGACCGCCCTTTCTATGATGAAATGAATGATGACGAAAAGTTAGAAATCCGTAAATATTCTGAAGATATAGGACTGCCATATGAATTTATAAAATTTTCAAAAAGTACAGTACAAATAGCCGCCACTATTTGCGGTAGTGACGGCTGCCAGTTATAGCGATTGTACTTTTGTCAATAGGGCATCCTGCAATACTTTTGAAAAGTTGATGTTTTTTTCCTCACAAAGAGTATTCAGCCACATAGGAATGCTTAAAGTCTTTTTTACTGCCTTATCGCTGTGCTGCCTTGCGTATTCAGTCATATCCACCAGTACCATATTGACGAAAGCACTATCCGCAGCGGATTCCATTTCAATATCTTTCAGGACGGCAGCAGGATCGATTTCGTTTAATGCACTGGGAGCTGGGATGGATTCACCGTCACGCAGGGCGGTAAACAGATACAGACCGCAGGCATCCCCCGCCATGCGCATAGCGTCTGCCACATTATCCCCAAAAGTTGCAAGATTCCCTAAGTCAGGGAAAATGACAGATATTTTCCCCTCTTCCTCATAGAAAACAGCCGGGTATACATAATTCATAAATCATTGCTCCTCGTCCGTGTAATCTATATTATTTGCAGGGGGCAGGAGCTTATTTCAGCCCCGCCTGATTGCGTATGGATTTAACAATACTTTTCGGGATGTCACCGGGATGATTCGGAACGCTTACTTTTCCGGGCTTTGTTGGGTGTTTGTATTGGTAATGTGAGCCGCTTATGTCTGACACGTACCATCCATCATCCTTTAGCATCCGGTCGGCTTCTCTGAATCTCATGTATGTTTCCTCCTTACAATTATATAATAGCACGTATTTTACGTATTGCCAAGAGAAAAATACACGTATTTTACGTAGATATTATATGCAGATACCAGGAAAGTATGCAGACTGGCAACAGTACACAAGGAATCCCCACAAGTGGTAGCGTACCCGGACCCGAATAAATTCCGCAAAAGTGTGGAACCAGGTGTGCGGCCAGACAGTACCCGGAAATTTCAGGGTGGGGTGCCGGTTATTACCGGCAGGGGTGCTTCTATTTATAATCACCTTTTTATTTGGGGTATTGACTTTTGTATAGCATTTCCTGTCAGAATATGGTATGTTGTAGGTATCAATGTATCGGAGGGATAGGGAATGTCATTCATAAGCAAAATAGTAGATGCATTTAAAATGGAAAGCGCATGTTCACATCTCCTTTCCCGTCTGGATATTTCAGCTTGGATCCCGTAACAACATTTATTACTTCAGCCGCCTGTCTTTCCATGCTTTGAAATTTTAAGTTTTCCCTTACAACCCTATCCAATATTTCCTTATTTTTAGAATATTTGATGTACAGCATCACTTCTCGCAGGTTTGAGTGGAATTCATTAATTTCGTCATCCGACATTTCCTTTGGAGCAATCAGGTTCACATGGTAGTCCGGTGTGTGCTAGAATGGCATCGTCCACATTGGAATACATTTCTTTTAGGGAGAGCGGCGCATCCCAGCTGTCTGATCCAAAATATATTACAAGGGTGACCACAGGGATAAGCATCAAACTTTTGTAAACGAGTTGAATTATAGTTGAACTATTTGTCCCTACCCCTCTTGTTTTGAACTCTCAAACAACCCACAAATACAGGATTTACGGTATTTTCCGCAAAACACCCAACTTGTCCAGTACACAATCTGGGGAAGAGAAATAGGAGATCAGGTCTTCGGGTTTGGGAATTGCTGTTTCGGAAGCGTTTTTGTCAGAACAAAAGTATATGCCGCAACCAAAAGGAAGTTTACGGCAGAGAACAGAATGCGTTTTTCTACGGTAAGCGCCGCCTCATTGGCAAAAACGCTGACGGCATTGTTGACCGAATGGGCAGCAATACAGGGAAGCAGACTGCCCCCGCCATAGAAAATAATCACAAAAAGGAAACCGCAGGCAATGGCGCTCACGATCTGCCAGAGATTGGCCGTTATATTCATTCCGCTGCCGTTGAACAAATTCAGGATATGCCCCAGACCAAAAGTCACACTGGAGATGAGGACTGCCGTTTTTACATTCTCTTTTGCCAGGGCCTTGAATAAAAAGCCTCTGAAAATGACTTCTTCCAGAAAGCCCACGCAGAGCATGCTTAGGATATGACAGGCTGTGTCCGCTGCCGGATAATTTACGGCAATTCCAAACCAGAGGTTGTGGGACATGAACAGCAGCAGCGGGAGATACCAGAGAAACCTTCCTGCCGGAGAATGGGGGCTGCATAATCCATAGTACTTTGTCAGGCCCTTTTTCCGGATCCACAGAAACAGCATGACTGTGAGAATGGAATTGCATATAAGAGATGCAGAGTTGTGGATACCTATGGCATCCGACAGGGGATTGGCCAGTGAGTTTAAAGCACAATAAATGCCAATCCATACCAACGCAAAAGTAAGTTCATTCTTTTCAAACAAATCATCCAACCACTTTGTCATGTGAATCCCCCCTGCCGCCTTTGACGGCTCAAATAGAAATGAAAAATGCAGTTTTTTGTGCGCTTTGGCGCAAAAGCAATCAGAATATGAAAGTCTGCTTTCACAGTTATATCTCTCTGTTCGCTCTGCGCAATACCAATGAGAATATGGAAGTCTGCTTTCACACTTCGCCCTTCTGTGATGCCGAGACTGCCCCCCGGTACGCCCGTTCCAGATGAGCGGAAACAATGGTTTCGTCAAATGCAAGCGAATTATTTGCGATGAGGCTGGCGTAGCCGTGGGCAAATAATGCAATCGTTAAAAACACTTCTTTCATTTGGTTTTCCTTCATCCCGGTGGCTTCCTGCATGGCAGCAAGAAGGGGGTTCAGTTCCCGGGAATCGATCATTTCAAGCAGACTGTTCTCCGCCGCATACCCGGATTGAAACAGAAAGCGGAACAGATGCGGCTCCTCAATGGCAAAACGGATATAGTTCAGCCCTATGGCGAGCATGAAATCTTCTGCCTGTGGGTCAGCTTTCATCAGATAGCCGGTATGGTACCTGTCTGTTTTTTCATAGACCACTCTTTTCAGTTCCTCGATCGTTGCAAAATGGTACATCACCGGCTGCGTGGAACAGTTCAGCTTTTTTGACACTATCCTTGCATTGATGTTTTCCGCCCCTTCTTCCCGGGCGATTTCAAACCCGGCGTCAATAATCATATCTCTTGTAATCTTTGCTTTCGGCGGCATTTTAATTTCCTGCCTTTGTATAATTATTGTTATATAACATTAATTATATATTATTCCGCAGGCATTGTCAAGGACTGAATAGGAGCGTGTTTGGATTATCCTGCTTCTTGTCCTGCTTCTTTTGGTTGGGATTTTTGCTGTCGGAGCAGGAAGATCTAAAGAAATCTTTATAGTTCTTATGGTTTTCTCTTTATACTTCCTCTTTATACTGAAAGCATCAAATAACAGCATAGCACGCTGAATTTATATAAGTCCAGTTAAGAAATGTCAGTGCTTTTGAAAGATAATTTCCATGACAGGAAAGTCGCAAAGGTTTCGTGCTATGGCGAAGCGATTTAAATAAGGAGGAACATCTTATGTGGCAGTTTTTAAGAGAATACATCAGCGCTCCGGACACGATCGGAGCTATTGCACCCAGTAGCAGGTATTTGGCGGCGGCCATGACGGCTTCTATTGATTTCGATAAAGCGCGCTGCATTGTGGAATACGGTGCAGGGACAGGCGTATTTACCAGAGAGGTGGCGGCAGGAAAGCGGCGGGATACGACTTATATCGTGATTGAACAGAATGACCGTTTCTACGAAATGCTGCGGAAACAGTTCCATGGAATGCCGGGAGTGGTGCTGATCCATGGAGATGCCGGAAATGTATGCAGCTACTTAAGCGAACAGGGGGTTTCACATGCGGATTATATCATTTCCGGTCTGCCGTTTACGTCTCTTCCCCGGCAGGTGTCCCGCAGAATACTGTCGCAGACGCAAAAGGCCATGGGAACAGAAGGCGTGTTTACTACATTTCAGTATACACTGCTGCGGAAAAGCTTTCTGGAACAATATTTCAATATCCAGAGGATTGTGCGGGTCTGGCGAAATCTCCCCCCGGCATATGTGCTGCACATGAAACTAAAATCCTGCCATGCCGGGCAGATTTCCGCGGATGATGCGGTATGAACCAATAGCAGGAGGTGATGTTATGTGGTGTGTCTATTTTCTTACCTGCGTGCTGCTTCCCATATGTGTTCCGGTGCCGGAAACGGCAGTGGTACTGTGGGGAACCAGACAGATCGGCAGCCTGGGGGTTTTTAAAATACCATTGCCTCAGTTTCTGAAAATTGGTATAATTGCTAAAATCATATCCATTGGTATGATAGCTTTTTCGGGGGTTCTTGGCGGCTTATGCGGCCTGGGGCGATGGCAGATGATCGCCGGGGAGCTTCTGCTCATGCTCCTTGCCTCGGCAGCTCTGCAGCATTTCTGTAAAAAGGGAGAAGCAAAATTATCATGAAAGAATTTATATTGATTGTTGACGATGATAAAGACATCCGCAGGCTTCTGGGCATCTATCTGGGCAATGAGGGCTACCGTTACCTCGCCTGTGAAAATGCAGCACAGGCGCTGGATATTCTGAAGCACTATCAGGTTGATCTGATCCTGATGGATGTGATGATGCCGGAAATTGACGGTATCAGCGCCTGTCTGCGAATAAGGGAAAGAAGCAAAATGCCGATTATATTTATGTCGGCGAAAACGGAAGATATAGACATAATACAAGGTCTCACGGTG
>OFFR01000661.1_pt1 | contig 19352 bp, 13 predicted proteins | sample 1521421 | NCBI WGS metagenome assembly OFFR01 (sample SAMEA3504087, study PRJEB24116) | mouse gut metagenome | biome: mouse gut; feature: mouse-associated habitat; material: faeces | place: Denmark | collected 2011 | reverse complement strand
TTCCTTAATATTCATTTCTTTTACAAGTTCAAAATCTTTTTCGCTTGCTCTAATCCAACTTGTAATCTCTGGGAATTCATAGCCAAGTTCCATACAGTCATGAACTGCTTTTCTGTCCTTTTCAGTATACAAAAAGAATTCTGACTGACGAATTATACCTTTTTTACCGCCCAACTTATGCATAAGTTTATATAAATCAACAATTTGTTTTGCAGTAAATGGAGATGTAGACTGCTGTCCATCACGAAAAGTTGTATCAGTTATCCATATATGCTCTGGCATATCAAGCGGAGTTTGTCTGAAGTTAAAAGCAACTTTTGGTATGCTTTCATAATCAAAAAAATCCCTAAAAAGTTCTGGATTAATATTATCCTGCAATTGAGGTTTCCAAGTCCTCTCAACTAATAAATTATCTTGATTTGAAAATTTTATCATAAGATTCTCCAAAAAATATATTAACTAACTTGTATTTAAAAATTATTTTATCACTATTTAATCATTCATTTCAGCAAGCATTTCGTTTTGATTTTCTAATTGCAATGCAGTTATCATATCATAAATATTGCCGTCCAAAAAATCTTCAAGAGCATAAATTGTAAGCCCTATTCTGTGGTCAGTTACCCTGCCTTGCGGAAAGTTATATGTCCTTATTCTCTCAGACCTATCACCACTACCAACCTGTAATTTTCTATTAGCACTATACTCTTTATTTATAGCACTTTGATAGTAATCATAAAGTCTTGATTTTAACACTTTCATTGCAGATTCTCTGTTTTTAATCTGTGATTTTTCGTCCTGACAGGTAACTACTATGCCTGTAGGAAAATGTGTAATTCTTATAGCACTTTCTGTTTTGTTTACGTGCTGACCACCTGCACCACTACTTCTGTAAGTATCAACTTTTATATCTTTATCTAGTATTTCAAAATTAACTTCTGGCTGCTCTGGCAAAACTGCAACTGTACAAGTAGAAGTATGCACTCTGCCTTGCGACTCAGTAGCCGGCACTCTTTGAACTCTATGAACACCACTTTCAAACTTAAGCATACTATAAGCACCAATACCGCTTATCATAAATGTAACTTCTTTAACACCACCAAGTTCGTTATAGTTCATATCAAGTTCTTTTATCTTCCAACGTTGACGTTCTGCAAACCTCATATACATTCTAACTAGTTCTGCACCAAACAAAGCAGACTCGTCACCACCTGCTGCAGGTCTAACCTCAACAATAACGTTTTTATCATCGTTAGGGTCAACTGGCAATAAGGCTATTTTTAACTCTTCAACTAATCTATCCCTATTTTTTATAGCAATTGAATGTTCCTCTTTTGCAAGTGCAACCATTTCCTTATCGTCACCAATACCAATGATTTCCTCACATTCAGTTATATCATTTATTGCTTTTAAATATTCAAGATACAAACTAACTGGTTTTTCTAGACTTGAGTGTTCTTTTACAAGTTTTTGCCACCTTTCTTGGTCTGCAATAACATTGCTATCACCAATTAAATTTTCCAGTTCCTTAAATCTTGCAAGCATTTTTTCTAATTTTTCAAACATACTATTCCACCAAACAAATTAATCAATACTATCTATTATTTTACTGCAGCCAATTTTGCAAAAATCATTCTGTCATTACCCTCTAAATCTTGTTTGCAAATAACATTTTCAAATACCGCAGTTTCACAATTTTCAATTATATCTACAACACTATCTTTTTGGTCATAACCTATCTCAAAAGCCAAAATACCACCGATTTTCAAATGATTTTTAGCATCTTTAACTATTGCCCTATAAAAATCAAGTCCGTCTTTTCCGCCGTCAAGAGCAATAAGTGGTTCAAAAAATCTTACTTCTGGGTCAAGTGTGCCAATAACTTCATTTTTAATATAAGGTGGGTTACTAACAATAATATCAAATTCACCATTTACTTTATCAAAAAGATTACTTGTAACAAATTCTACCTGCAAATTATTGTCTTCTGCGTTTTGTTTTGCAACCATCAAGGCTTTTTCAGATATATCACTAGCGGTAACATTAACTTGAGGATTATCTCTTTTTAAAATAAGTGCAATTGCTCCGCTACCAGTACACAAATCAAGCACATTTTGAAAATTATTTTCCTTAATCAAGTTATTTACTTCCAAAACTAAATATTCAGTTTCTGGTCGTGGACACAAAACATCACTATTGACTTTAATTTTTAATCCATAAAAATCTGTATATCCAAACACTTGTTGCAATGGTTTGCCTGTACTGCGTTCTTTTGCAAACTCAAGCATTTTTTCAAAATCATTGCTCCAAACAAACTTTAAATTTTCTATTTCACTTCTTTTAATATTTAATACTTCAGTTATTATCCAGTCCCTATCAGCATTGCCATTAGTATCGATTTTCAAAGTGTTATCTAACTCTTGCACTGCTTTATCTATCATAATTTTAGTATTAAATTTACTTGTTTCTGCAGTAGGGTCACTATCCAATAATTGCACAGTTTTAAAGGCTGTAATTGCAACTTCTACCATACTATCATCAGGTTGAGCGGTAGTAATTTTTTGCAACAATAAACCAGGTGCTTTTATAATTCTTACAAACCAGTTATCAAATTTTGCTAAAAACTTTAATATTTCATAAGATATACCCGCAACTACCGGCAAAAGTGCAAGTTTAATAAGTAACTTAATAAATACTGCACCAATTTTGCTTGTAACAATATTATTTGGTACTATACCTACTATAGAAAATAGTGCCACACTTACTATCATAACCAAAAACATAAAAGTAGTACCGCATCTATCATGTATAGTTGACTGTTTTTGTACATTTTCAACAGTTAGTTCTAGTCCATGTTCGTAGCAAGATATAGTTTTATGCTCTGCACCATGGTATCTAAACACCCTTTTTATTTCCTTCATTAAACTTGTTAGCAAAATATAAATTACAAAAATTAATATTCTAATAACACCTTCTATTAGATTATAACAAAACTCTGGCATTGTAGTGTGACAAACATTTTCCACCAAAGCCCTTATGCCTTCTATAGAAAAATGTGGTATTACAAAAAACAAACCTATAGCAAGTGCTAAGCCTATAAGTACTGCAAACCACATCATAACAGACATAACATTTATATTAAATTTTTTAGAACACCAATTTTCAAATTTAGATGGTTCTTCCTCTCCACCAAAAACTTCACCTGAGCGCATAATTATTTGCACACCCATAATCATTGAGTTAACAAAGTTTATTACACCTCTTATAAATGGTAATCTTTTCCATTTACTTTTTTTTGCCGCTGGAGTAAACCTAGTACTTTCTATTTGAATTTCGCCTTTTTCGTCACGAACAGCAGTAGCCATGCTACTTTCACCACGCATCATGACTCCCTCTAATACTGCTTGACCACCAATTGAAGAACGAAATTTCTTTTTGTTTTTCATTATCTCACCAAAAAAGTACTATTTGCTTATACTTTAATATAAAATATAGTCTAATAGTTTATTGCAAATTTTGTATTTATACAAAAACGGTGCGATAAATCGCACCCCTTGTCGTTGATTACATATTATAACGCTTTTTAAACTTGTTAACACGACCACCTGTATCAACCAACTTTTGCTTACCGGTAAAGAATGGATGACATTTGCTGCAGATATCTACTTTGATTACATCATTAGCAGTAGTACTACCAGTAACGAACTTTTCGCCACAAGCACATTCAACTCTGACTTCGTGATAATTTGGATGTATACTCTCTTTCATTTTTATCACCTCACAAATGATTTTACGTTAGTATTATATACAATTTTACCAACTTAGTCAAGAATATTAAGCAACTTTTTGAGTTATTTTTATTAAAATATATATATACACTTGTTTTTTGAAAAAATATGCGAAAATTTTGTCAACATTAGAATATTTTTGCTAATTACTTGAATTTAATTTAAATATGTGCTAAAATAATTTTAGAGGTATTTTTTTATGCGTGAATGGCGATTAACTAAATCAAAAGAATACAAATTATATACAACCAACAAAACATCTGAACAAATTGGTGAAAGAGATATTTACTTTGAGCCAGTAGTTCCAGATAAGCCTTTTGTAAAAGTTAAACTTATCAAAGCAAATTTATCTTGCCTTGATATTGCTGCATTTTTAGGCAAAGGTGATTTTGAATATCCCCTTATTCCTGCCCGTTCTGCCGTTGCTTATATCAGCGAATCTTATGACTCTAATTTAGAGCAAGGAAGAAAAGTTTTTTTATCCCCTTACGACCAAAATAGCAAAGGTGAACTAAAAATAAGAAGTTATAATTCTAATGGTTACTTGGGTGATTACGCATACGTACCGCTTGATAGTGTTTATCCAATACCAGAAGGTGTTAGCGATGACGAAGTATTGTTTGTAGAAGATATTGCTATGGCAATAACTATTTTATCTAAACTTAATGTTGAAAAAGGTGAATATATTATTTTGCAAGGTGCAAGTTATCAAAACATTATTATTGCCCAAATTGCTATTTACTATCAAGCAATTGCAATAATAATAGACACAAATGACGAAAGACTTGAGTTAGCGGCAAACCTAGGTGTTTACTACACTATTAATGTAAATGATAGCGAAAAGATGGAAAAAATCATTGAAATTACTAGTGGTAAAATGGTTGATAAAGCAATTTGCCATATAGATATTAACTCAACACTTGATGACCAAATAGCACTTGTTAAAAATGGTGGCAAAATTGGCTTATACGGCTATGATATTACTTGCAAAAATATCCGTACAGATATTACACCTATTTTTAACAAAAATCTTGATTTTATTGGTATTCTTGAAGGTAAAGAAAATATACCATCTGCTATAAATATGCTTGCAAATGGCATTGTAAAAACTGAAGGACTAATAGAAAGCACTACTCCATTTTTAAATATTCTTGAAATTATGAAAGCAAGTGTTGGCAAAGTTCCTTATTACAAAACAACCATTACATTTGAATAATACAAATACTTATTTTAATATACAAAAATAATAAAACTTGTTGGAAACAACAAGTTTTTCTTTTTATCTTTATTTTTTATCTATTTATGTTAAATATACAAATATGTAGAAAATGTGTTTAAAAATTTGAAATTAAAAAAGTCTGCTATTTATTTAATACCAGACTTTTAGTAATTTTAATATGTTTTAATTTACTACATATCATTATGCAATTTTAACTATTAAAGCAAAACTACACCTTTACTTTCACATTCTTCAATTGTTTCGTCATCCCAAATAGAACTTTGAACTTCGCCAATATGTGCTTTATGCAAAAGTAACTGACATAATCTTGACTGACCAATACCGCCTCCAATAGTTAATGGATAGTTATTTTCTATAACATTTTTATGGTAGTTTGTTGTAGGCTCTAGCCCTTTTTTATTTAACTGACTTTTTAAAGATTCCGCATTTACTCTAATACCCATAGAAGACAGTTCAATTGCCCTATCAAGTTCAGGATACCAAACCATAATGTCACCATTTAAAGCCCAGTCGTCATAATCAGGTGCTCTTAAATCATGTACTTCACCATTAGACAAGTTTTCACCAATTTGCATAATAAACACAGCACCATATTTTTTGGTTATAGCATTTTCTCTTTCCTTAGTAGTCATATTTGGATATGTTTGTAGCAATTCTTCAGAAGTTATAAAGCAAATATCCTTTGCTAATCTGTTTTTTATTTGAGGATAAATTGTTTGCACATAACTTGCAGTATCATAAATTACAGAATATATGTCTTTTACTATATTTTTTAAAAAGTCAAAGTTTCTATTCTCATTAGTAATTATTCTTTCCCAGTCCCATTGGTCAACATAAACACTATGTAAGTTATCCAAAACTGCCTCTTGTCTTCTTATAGCATTCATATTTGTATAAATACCTTCACCAACATTGTAGCCATATTTTCCAAGAGCCATTCTTTTCCATTTAGCAAGGGAATGTACAATTTCGCAATTACTATTAGGAATATAAGTAATATCAAAAGAAACCGCTTTTTCAGTTCCGCTTAAACCATCATTCAAACCGCTATCAGTTCTTACAAACAATGGTGCACTTACTCTATGTAAATTCAATTTTTTAGAAAATTTATCCTGAAAATAATCTCTTAATAATTCAATTGCTTTTTCTGTATCTTTTACGCCTAATTCTGAGACGTAACTTTGAGGAATTTTTTCCATAATTACTCCTTTAATAAACTTTTAATATCGTCTATATACCTTGCAAATACAATACCAGCAGCAGCCAAATCTGGTTGCCATCTTTTTACCCATTCCAAAGTAATATATCCATCATAACCTATTGATTTTAAGCCTTTTATTGCATCTTTTAATGGAATATCGCCATTGCCTATCATTTTGTATACAGTGCTTCCATTTTCTCTTACAGAGTCTTTGATGTGAGTATATTTAATGTATTTGCCAATATTATTTAAAGTATCTTGAATATTTTCTCTTCCATATCTGTATGGATGATGAATATCCCACAAAACACCAACATTACTCTCGCCACACTCTTCCAAAAACTTACATAATAATTGAGTGTCACAAAACATACCATTTGTTTCCATAAGTGGAGTAACACCAAACTTTTCACCATGTTTTGCAAGTGCTTTATAGTAACCTAAGGCTAAATCATAGTCGCCATCATCAAGCATAGCCCTATTAGTACACATTATACGCACATATTTTGCACCAATTTTACCAGCAAGTTCTATATATGCCATTGCCTCTGCAATACTAGCCTCTATATTTGTTTTTGTTGCTATGCAAGCATTAGAAGTTAAAATCGGCACTTCAAGACTACCAAATTTTTGCATAGTTTTATCAATTTGTTCTGTGCTGAAACATTTCATTGTAGGAGCATACATTTCGCTTGCAATTCCTCTTATTTCAACACCATTATAACCTAAATCTTTTGCTGTTGCCAATATTTCGCTGAGTGTCCAGTCAGGGCAACCCAAAGTAGAAAAACCTATTTTCATAATTCCCTCCTTATGCTGTTTCAATTTCTGCCGCACTTTGAAGTTTTAACAACTCAATTGCCTCTTCACGCATTTTAAACTTTTGAATTTTACCACTTGCAGTAACAGGGAAAGAATCTACAATTCTAATATATCTAGGCACTTTATGTTTTGCAAGATGTGATTTAGCAAGTTCTTTCAATTCCTCAGGAGTAGCACTTTCGCCTTCCTTCAAAATAATTACTGCCATTACTTCTTCACCATATTGTTCAGATGGTACACCAATAACTTGCACATCTTTAACAATAGGTTGAGTATAATAAAATTCTTCAATTTCTTTAGGATAAATATTTTCGCCACCACGAATAATCATATCTTTAATTCGTCCAACAACTTTATAATATCCATCTTTATCAACTGTACATAGGTCACCAGTATGCAACCAACCATCTTTATCAATTGCCTCTGCTGTAGCCTCTGGCATTTTATAATATCCTTTCATAATATTATAGCCTCTTGCACAAAACTCTCCAGCAACACCAGTAGGTACTTCCTCACCAGTTGCAGGGTCAACAATTTTTGCCTCAACACCATCAAAAACTCTTCCAACAGTGTTTACTCTATGCTCCAAACTATCTTCAGTAGTAGTTTGAGTGCAACCTGGAGATGCCTCAGTTTGACCAAATACAATAGTAATTTCTGTCATATTCATTTTGTCAACTACTTGTCTCATAACTTTTATAGGACAAGGACTACCAGCCATTATACCTGTTCTTAAACTACTAAAATTGTATTTATCAAAATCAGGATGCTCAAGCATTGCAATAAACATTGTAGGCACACCATGCACAGCAGTACATTTTTCCACTGTTATAGCATTCATAACTTTAGTTGGACTAAATGACTCTACTGGCACCATTGTTGTTGCGTGAGTTATACAAGACATTAACCCCAAAACAAGACCAAAGCAATGGAACATAGGTACAGTAATAAGTAATTTATCTTTGTTTGTAAATTTCATTCCGTCACCAATAGATTTACCATTATTGATAATATTGTAATGAGTAAGCATAACACCTTTAGGGAAACCAGTTGTACCACTAGTGTATTGCATATTAATAACATCATGACAATCAAGAGCATCCATTACTGCATTTAGTTCTTCATCTGTAACGTTAACACCTGCTTTTGCTATATCTTCAAAGTTCATAAATCCACGCGGTGTAGAGTTTCCAGTGCCGCAATAAACAATTTTCTTCAAAAAAGGGAATTTTTGGTTGTCTACATCGCCTTTTTTGCTGTTTCTAAACTCTGGCAATAATTTGTCAATTGTGTCAACATAACTATTATTTTTAACACCATCTATCATAACAAGCATTTTTGTATCAGACTGTTTTAGCAAATACTCAAGTTCAAACTCTTTGTAGTTTGTATTTACTGTAACCAAAATTGCGCCTATTTTTGCAGAAGCAAACAATATTTCATACCATTCAGGCACATTTGTTGCCCATATTGCAACTTTGTCATCTTTTTTAATACCGAGGCTAAGAAGACCTTTTGCCACCGCATTACATCTTTCGTTCAATTCTGACCAAGTTTTTTGGTACTCTCTGGTAGTATATTTAATTGCTACCGAGTCAGGATAATTTGCTGCCAAGTCATCAAGCATTTTGCCTAATGTTTTTTCTATCATTTCCATCTTCTTTACCTCCTTTTAGATAGTTATGTTAAAAAAATTTTTTGTCATTATTATGCTATCATTTTTTATCTCTCAGTCACACTTGAGGATAATATACCAAAATGATAATTATGTATAAAATATTATGTCTAATATTTAATTATTGTTAAGCCTAATATTTTATTGAGAATCTGCAAGTTGCTTTTTGTTAATGTTTAAAAACTTGCCCAAATCAAAGGCTTTCCAAGGGCTACTTTCCTCTGGTGGAAAAGCACGAAATACCATTTTTTCCTTTGTTGTTGGGTGTATAAACTTGATTTCTGTTGCCCAAAGTGCAAGATTGTATCCTTTTGACCTATTATCAGCACCATATTTCATATCACCAAAAATTGGTGTTCCTAAACTTGCCATTTGCACTCTTGCTTGATGTGACCTGCCAGTAATAAGGTTAATTGAAATAAGACTAAAACCTTGTACATCATCCAAAACTTTATAGTCAAGTTCCGCTCTTTTTGCACCCTCCTCAGAAAATGGAGCAATAACAACTGTATTGTTTCTAGTATCCTTTTTTAAATAGTGTTCCAACTTACCGCTTTTATGCACAGGTACTCCGCAAACAACTGCTAAGTATTTTTTATCAAACTCGCCTTTTCGTATAGATTCAGAAAGTCTACTTGCAGCCTTGGAAGTTTTTGCAAAAACCATAACACCACCAGTTGGTCTATCTAGTCTATGCACTAAACCTAAATACACATCACCAGTTTTTGCATATTTTTCCTTTAGATATTGTTTTATCAAAGTAAGCATATCCATATCCCCAGTTATATCTGCTTGAGATGGTATATTAAAAGGTTTGATAACCACTATAATATGATTATCTTCATATACAATATCCAAATCTTTATATGTTACAGGTTGCATTTTTACCTCCAAAATCTCATTAAATAGACTCTATTTATCTTTTGCATTTTATCTACTAAAATTAACTACCACTTTAATAAAAACATAATTTAATATTTAATTTTTATCTTTTAAACACTGCTAATCCGCTACAACCACAAGGCAAATCTATACCTTCATTTGTTGGCAACGCAACTTCATAAGCATCAATTTCCGCCTTAAAATCTTTTAGCACCAATGTAAGAATGTTTTTTATAACAATTGGCTGCAAACCAGTTGTATATGAATTTATTAAAAAGAAAAGTGGATTATCATTTAATACTTCTTTGCACAATTTAACTAAATCAAACAAATTTTCTTCTATCTTCCAAGTTTCGCCATTTGGTCCTCTACCATAACTTGGAGGGTCCATAATAATAGCATCATATTTATTACCGCGTCTTATTTCTTTTTCAATAAACTTTTTGCAGTCATCAATTATAAACCTAGTGTTTTCTGTAGGTACTTCGCTAGATAAGCAATTTTGTTTTGCTCTATCTACCATCGCTTTTGCACTATCAACATGAGTTACATTTGCACCTGCTTTAGCACAAGCAACAGTAGCACCGCCAGTATAAGCAAACAGATTAAGCACTTTAATTTTGCGTCTTGATGATTTTATTAACTCAGACATTTTATCCCAATTAACTGCTTGCTCAGGGAATAAACCTGTATGTTTAAATCCCATTAACTTGCAATTAAATTTAAGACCTTTTCGCTCTATTACAAAATTTTGAGGGATATCTTGAGTAAATGTCCATTCTCCTCCGCCAGTTTGAGAGCGCTTATATATAGCATTTATGCCTTTATAACTGGATAATTTAAATTTAGCCGGCCAAATGACTTGAGGGTCAGGACGCAACATAATAAGTTTACCCCATCTCTCAAGTTTTTCACCATTACCAGTGGCTATTATTTCATAATCTTTCCAGCCATTTGCAACTTTTGCCATAAATTACACCTTTTTAATGTATAAAGTAACTTTATCACCATTGATATTCCATTCTTTAGAATATCCTTCAATTTGTTTGTTTTCAATACTATCAGCAAGTACATCTGCTAAAATACTGCTATCTGACTTTAATACTTCACAAGATAAGCCACTTGCTACAAAACCAATATTAATATGGTCTGTAACTTCAAAGCCAGCCTCTTTACGCATTGTTTGAATTTTAGAAACAAGTTCTCTTGCAACACCTTCACGAATTAACTCGTCAGTAAGGTTAGTATCTATTGTTACAGTTATGCCTTTATCACTCTCGCTAAACATTCCAGCCTTGCTTGTAGTGTTTATTAATAAATCTTCTTTATTAAATTCCACCTTTGTGCCATTAATTTCAGCAATATGTGTACCGTTTTCCACATCATTTACAACTTTTACACCATCACAATTTGATAGATACTCGCGTATACCACCAAGCAACTTGCCATATTTAGGACCAATAGTTTTTAATTGAGGTTTAATTTCATAACCTACAAAACTACTATTATCTTCAACAATTTGTGCTTTTTTGATATTTAATTCTTTTGCAATAATATCTAGCATACCTTTGTCAGTCAATTTTATATCAGATTTAATATAAATATTTGACAATGGTTGTCTATTTTTCATATTAGATATATTTCTTGCTGCTCTTCCAAGTTCTACACTGCTAATTGCAAATTCCATATCTTTTTCAAGATTATTATCAATAAATGCCTTATCAGCAACTGGGAAGTCACACAAATGAACACTTTCTGGCTCATTTTTAAAGAAATTAACAACCAAGTTTTGATAAATTGTTTCAGAAATAAATGGTACAAATGGTGCAATTACTTTAGATAATGTAACAAGTGTAGTGTAAAGTGTAGTATATGCTGCAACTTTGTCATCATCCATATCACTGCCCCAAAATCTATCACGGCATCTTCTTACATACCAGTTAGATAATTGGTCAGTAAATTCACCAATTGCTCTTGATGATTCAGTAATTTTGTACTCATTCAAATCACTATCAACCTCTTCAACTAAAGTTTGAAGTTTAGATAATATCCATTTATCCATTAGAGATAACTTGCAGTCTTTTATATTATATTTAGATGGGTCATACTTATCAATATTTGCATAAAGTACAAAGAATGCGTAAGTATTCCACAATGTACCCATAAACTTTCTTTGTGCTTCGCTAACATTATCCGCACTAAATCTTGAAGGTAACCAAGGACTAGACCCTGTGTAAAAATACCATCTTACAGCATCTGCACCTTGTTTATCAAGCACTGACCAAGGGTCAACAACATTGCCCTTATGCTTACTCATTTTAATACCATCTTTATCGTTAACATGTCCCAAAACTATACAGTTTTTAAATGGTGCTTTGTCAAACAATAAAGTAGAAATTGCCTCTAAAGTATAAAACCAACCTCTTGTTTGGTCAACTGCCTCACTAATAAAATCCGCAGGGAATTGTTTTTCAAATACTTCTTTATTTTCAAACGGATAATGCCATTGAGCAAAAGGCATACTACCTGAGTCAAACCAGCAGTCCATAACCTCTGGTGTTCTGCGCATAGGCTTGCCACATTTAGGACATTTAATTACAACCTCATCAATATAAGGTCTGTGTAATTCAATATCTTTGTCAAGTCCACCAAGTTCCTTAAGTTCAGCCTTAGAGCCAATAACATGAGTTTCGCCACAGTCATCACAAACCCAAATTGGAAGCGGTGTACCCCAATATCTTTCACGAGAAATACCCCAGTCAATTACATTTTCCAAGAAATTACCCATTCTACCAGTACCAATAGTAGGAGGCATCCAATTTACACTAGCATTATTTTTTAGCAACTTATCACGCACTGCAGTCATTTTTATAAACCAACTTGACCTTGCATAATACAAAAGTGGTGTATCACATCTCCAACAGAATGGATAACTATGCTCATACATCAATTCCTTAAACAATAATCCTCTTGATTTAAGATTTGCAATAACAGCCTTGTCACCTTCTTTACAAAATACTCCTGCAAAATCAGCACCGCACTCTTCAGTAAACTTACCATCAGTGCCAACCATTTGCAAAAATGGTAAATTATATTTTCTACCAACATTAGCATCGTCCTCACCAAATGCTGGAGCAATGTGTACAATACCTGAACCATCAGTCAAAGTTACATAACCATCACAAGTGATATAATATGCCTTTTGTTTAGTGTTGTTTAAATTAAATAATGGCTCATATTCTGTGCCTTCATATTCAATACCTTTTTTGCAGTCTAGTACTTCATACTCTTCAAACAAAGTACCAACAAGAGCCTCTGCCATAACAATTATTTCGTCATTAGCCTTTATCTTAACATAATTCTCATTAGGATTCATACACAATGCAACGTTAGAAAATAATGTCCAAGGTGTAGTAGTCCAAGCAAGAAAATAAGCATTTCTCTCACCTTTTATAGCAAACTTAACGAATATAGATTTTTCCTTAACATCTTTATAACCTTGTGCAACTTCGTGAGAAGACAAAGCAGTTCCGCAACGAGGACAATATGGCACAATTTTATGACCTTTATAAAGCAAACCTTTATCTGCAATTTGCTTTACAGCCCACCAAATTGACTCAATATATTTATCGTCATAAGTGATATATGGATTATCCATATCAACCCAGTATCCAACACGAGCAGACATTTTTTCCCATTCACCTTTATATTTCCAAACACTTTCTTTGCACTTTTTAATAAATGGCTCTATACCATAGTTTTCAATTTCCTTTTTTCCGTCAATACCAAGCAATTTTTCAACTTCTAGTTCAACAGGCAAACCATGAGTATCCCAGCCTGCTTTACGCAAAACTTTGTACCCTTTCATAGTTTTATAACGTGGTATAATATCTTTCATAACACGGGTCAAAATATGCCCTATATGAGGTTTACCATTTGCAGTCGGTGGACCGTCAAAAAAAGTAAAATACGGCTTACCGTCGTTTTTATTTACGCTTTTTTCAAAAATCTTATTCTCGTTCCAAAAATCTATGATTTCCTTTTCGCGAGAACAAAAATCCATACTAGAATCAACTTTCTTGTACATAGCATACTCCTATTTTTTACTCCGCAAACAAAAATTTGCGAAGATAGTATTTATTATATATTTAATAAAATAAATTATCTTACCTATTTTACACGATAAAAAAATATTTGTCAAGCAAGCAATATCAATTTATGCTCAATCGACAAATAATTTTTAATTATATTATTTTAAAGTGTTAGTTATAAGGCAATTACTTAATTCATACAAACAAAAGTCACAAAATAATGCATCATAAACTAATTTTTATTTTTGTTTGAATCATTTACGTGTTTTATCCTATCTAGTTTACGTCTTTCCTCTTTTTCACGCATATATTCATCAAGAATTGCTTTATCGTCGTAGGTTACTATATTAACTTCGCCTAGCATATCCATAAATTGCTCCATACTCAGTACTACGCAGTCAGGATTTTCCAAACCAATAGGCTCTCCAATATAATAATCACTTCTGTTAACAAAATTTACTGATTTTGCACCTAGTTCTGCCATTTTGTTTAAAATTGCCCTAGTTAAATCTATATCATCAAGCAAAATATCCCTACTAAAAAATATTCGTTTATGATATAAAGGATTTGATTTATCAATTAAATTTTCATCAACAATTTTTGGCTCAAACTTAGACAAAATCCTACGTTTAGAATTTTTGCTAGAAATTGATGGAGCCATACTTAAGCATTTTTTTGAAACAAAATTTGTAATTGTACCATTTTCATTAATACCAATAGTTGCCTCATAAGCCGCCATTAATTCATTAAAACTCAAATTTTCTTTTTCACAAATATACTGTAATGTCAAAAGCGAAAGCCTAGCATCTTCATCTGCTCTATGATGTTTAAACTCTGCACCAATTTCTTCCGCTATTTTATCAAGACCAGTAACTGCTAGCAAGTTTTTGTATATACTAAACAACATTTGAGTATCTACAAAGCAAAAATCAAAAGGCTTTAAAGTATTAATTTTGCAAGCAGAATTAATGCCTACAATATCATTATGAATAGCATGCCCCAAAACTACGCAGTCAGGTTTTTGCAAAATAGCCCCGATTTTTGCATAGTTTTCCACAAATGTATTGGAATTATAATAAACTTTTAAAGGGTACGCAAGTTTGACTCTATAGTATGCATTATTAATTTTCCCAATAGGACGAATTAAAATATTATTCCTTTCTACTATTTCAAATTTTTCATTTGCAATACAATATCCAAACTCACAAATATTACCACTGGAAAAACTTCCGTCAGTACTTTCCAAATCAAAAGCAATAAATTGCATTAGTCTTTACTTGCCTCCTTTATAGGCATTATAACAAACGAGAATTTAAATGGATTTTGTTTTGATAAAATAAATTTAAATTTATCTCTTGTATCTGGTCCGCAACTATTTGAACCAACACCACGAACAAAGCCATCAATTATAATATTATTTAGTTCCATAACCTTAACATCTTCTAGGTGTTTTGCACTAATCAAATTATCTTCAGTTGTTGTTCTTGCATTAAAATTAAATGGTTTTTCTTCTGCAATAAATTGCAAACCTAATCCGTCATTATTAGTTACCTTTACCCAACGCACACCACATCTATTACCAGAATCTTGTGGTTTGATATAAGGCTCTAACATATCGCTTGTTGTAGTTTTGTAAATACCTAGACTTGCTTGATTTTTAAAATCAGGATAATTTTCCACATTACCATAGCCATAATATTCAATGTTAGAAAAGTCTTTTGCCATTTCCATATTATAACCAATTTTTGGCAAATCGTATCTTCCTGCAAGAGATATAAACTCACTATCAATTTTTATTTCGCCTTTCTTGCCAATAGTATATGTAGTATTATACTTAATTAAAGGTTTACCATTAGAAACCATTAAATGAGTAGTCTTTACTACGCAAGGATTTTCTGTATAGTTTATGCTGTTAAACACAACTTTCAACTTGCTTATGCCTTGTTTTTCCAATATCTTAGTAACATACATATAGTTGTCTATAGGTGCTGAATAAACATTACCAACAAGTCCTGGCAAGCCATCTTCCCTTAATGGTTTATTGTTAAGCAACTGAACTCCATTAATTTTATAACTAGAAATAAGTCCATTTAACAAATTAATTACAACAACACCACCATCAAAATTTATTCTAAGATTTTCGCCACTGTTTATCATTTGATTATCAGAAATAATATCGATTTTTGGTAGGTTTTCATTCAAAATCAAGCAGTCCTCACCTAAAACCTTTCCAGTTATTTTAGAAGTATATGTAAATATAACATAAGCATCTTTAGACAAATCATTAACCATATATGGAGATATTTGAGTATACTCTTTTGGCGGGATAATCTGTTCAACTACTCCTTTGCTTTGCTCGTAACCACTTTCGTAAACAACCCAAGATATATCTATATTTTCAGTAGATAAAAAGTCTTGTCTATTACAAATAACAAAACTATTATTATCCTTATATGTTCTTACAGGGCTGTATACATTTTTCATACACAAAGCACCAGTGTGTGGTCTACCATCAGGGTATAATAAGCCATCTACGCAAAAGTTACTATCATGTTTTTTCTCACCATGGTCACCACCATAAGTATACAAATATTTTACTCCCTTTTCGGTATGTTTTACAACATGGTCGCGCCACTCCCAAATCAAACCGCCAAGCAAACTTGCTTTTTTATACCACAAATCCCAATACAAATCCAAATCACCAGGACCAACTCCCATGCTATGAGCATATTCACACAACATATAAGGCTTGTTATAAAATTTTTGAGGTAATTTATCATCTAAGTATTTTTGGAATTTATCTTGCGAACTATACATTTCAGAACAAACATCATAAGCAAAACGTTTTGTTCGAATTACTGCCTCATAATGTATAGGTATATTTGTCACTTTTTTCAAATTATTATAGCAGTAATCTTGGCATTTATAACCGTGAGATTCATTACCTAATGACCACATAGTTACTGCAACAGAGTTTTTATCTCTTTCATACATTCTTCTTACTCTGTCCCAGTAATGCTCTTTCCATTTTAAATTATGGCTTATTGCTCTTGGGTGCCAATACTCACTATGCAATACACCATGAGTTTCTATATCTGCCTCATCAATAACATATAGACCATAATGCTCACACATTAAAATAAATATAGGGTCTGGTGGATAGTGTGAAGTACGAACACTATTGACATTGTATTCTTTCATAGACTCAATATCATTTAAATAGTCTTGTACTGTCATATAGTAACCATTTGACTCATTACTATCGTGATGGTTAACTCCCCTAATTTTTATTGCAACATCGTTAAAATACAAAACATTTCCTCTAATTTTGATATCTTTCAAACCAAAATCACGACGAAGACACATTGCCATACCTTTGTTATCAATTAATTGTATTTCCAATGTGTACAACTCTGGTGTTTCTGCAGTCCATTCAATTGCATTATCCAATATATATCTAATTTTTTCGCCACTATTTGTAGTAATTGTATGTAATACTTCTTCACCTTTTTTTATTGTATAAATCAAACTATATAAACTACCTACAACATCTGACCAAATATATAATTCGTATCTGCCTTTTGATAAGAATCTTGGTTCAATAGTAAAATCACGGATAAATGTTGCACCATAATGGGTTAAGTAAACATCACGGAAAATACCTGTATTACGGAACATATCTTGACACTCTAAATAACTACCATTACACCATTTATAAACCAGGCAAACTATTTCATTTTCGCCATTTTGCAAATACTGAGCGACATTAAATTCCGCTTGGTTATGGGAACCCTCACTATAACCTACAAACTCACCATTTATATACAACTCAAGGCAAGATGAAACACCTAAAAATGTAAGTACTTCGTTATCACTTACCTTTTCAAGGTTTACAATTTTATGAAATAAAGTAACAGGTGAATCTTTTGGAATATCTGGCAATTTTGGTTTAAACTCGTACCTTTGATTTACATAACAAGGTGGTTCTACTCCTTGGTATTGAATACAACCAGGCACTTTAATCTTAGAAAATTTATAGGCATTTGCCTGAGTATCAAACTCTGTCTCCAATTTTCTACAATCATCAAAATATAGCATATTCCAAATACCATTTAAAACAGTTACCATATCACTATTATATCTTTCTGTAAGATAATCGTTGGAATTCATACACTCCAAACTTCTAAAAGGAATATAATAACTTCTTGGACGCATCTTATTAATTTCAAAAATTTCAAATTTATTAAAACATTCTTGCTTAAAAGTATAAATCATAATTACCCTCTAATTACTCTAATTATATATTGTAATAATTATAACATATATTAAAAGCAATTGCAATGGTTATCAAAAAATTTAATATTTTATTATTGCACCAAACGGAAACATACATACTTTGCAAACTTTAATCCATTGCAATACCAAAGGAATACCAAATATAGATACAATATGCAATGCAATAGAAAGCACTGCGTAAGGTATGACCATCCATCCTACTAAAAAAATCCAAAGCACATTTAAAAAAAGATATTTTTCAAAATAAACACCAACTCGCTTATTAGTTGGCTTTAAGCATAGCCAACCTATCCTAAAACAATTGACAGCAATAGGATAACCAATAATAGTACAAGTAAGCAATACACCAAGCAAAAACCAAAAAGTTGCAAGCCATACACCGCCCAAAAGTTTCCATATAAAATTGCCGAAAAAAGACACAACATATTTCATATAGTTAGTATGCAGTAAATACAAATTTTAATTCCAAATATGGCTATAAAATGGCTCAAAACCAGTCAAAAATCGATATTAATTTGATTTAATACAAATAGGATTAAAATATTAATTTCCATATAATATGTTAAAAAATATCGCTATTTAATTTACCTATTAATAATTTTATAAAAAATTTGTATTATAATTAATCTAAATAATTAACAAAAAAGTGGCATTTAAATGCCACTTAATTTATTTAATAATATTTGTATTTTTAAATTTTAATTATTTAAAATATCTGCTTAAAAGACCTTTAAAACCTTGACCATGTCTTGCTTCGTCTTTTGCCATTTCATGTACAGTATCATGTACAGCATCATAGCCTAGTTGTTTTGCAAGTTTAGCAAGTTCAAATTTACCAGCGCAAGCACCATTTTCTGCCTCTGCTCTCATCTCAAGATTACGTTTTGTGCTATCTGTCAAAACATTTCCTAAAAGTTCTGCAAATTTTGCAGCATGCTCAGCCTCTTCCAAAGCATATCTCTTGTATGCCTCAGCAATTTCTGGATAGCCTTCTCTATCGGCTTGACGGCTCATAGCAAGATACATACCAACTTCAGTACATTCTCCCATGAAGTGATTGTTCAGGTCTTTAATCATTTCTTCGTCACAACCTTTTGCAACACCGATAACGTGTTCGTCAGCAAAAGACAATGCGCCACCTTCTACTTCAACAACTTCTACGAATTTGCTGGCAGGAGCTTTACACAACGGACATTTCTCAGGAGCTGCGTCACCTTCATGAACGTAACCGCATACAGTACATCTAAATTTCTTCATTTTCTTCTCAATTTTAAATTAATTAATCAATACGTGTTTCTTTATCTTTACTTAAGCAATTCTTGCAAATACCCTTATAATAATAATGAGCTTCCGATACCTG
>OFFR01000660.1_pt1 | contig 19354 bp, 14 predicted proteins | sample 1521421 | NCBI WGS metagenome assembly OFFR01 (sample SAMEA3504087, study PRJEB24116) | mouse gut metagenome | biome: mouse gut; feature: mouse-associated habitat; material: faeces | place: Denmark | collected 2011 | reverse complement strand
GTTTTGACCGGAGATGTTGTCCGGCCCTCCGCTTTCGTTCCGCCCGGCATTGCCGCTTTGTCCGGCGTTTTTGTGCCCTTCGTGTCCGGTGATTTTTTCTTTGGGGATTTTGCTTAGTGCCTGCAGCTCTGCTGTTGTAAAAAGAGATATCTGCCCTTCCAGGCCGCTGATGTCTTCCGGAGTCAGAAGGCCGATTTTACCGTATTCCCCGTCGAAACCCGGCGTGCGCTCCACCTGGCCGCTGCGCAGTCTTTGGATGCCTTCCGCAATAAGGGGGCCGGCTGTCTTTCGGATATCCTCAACGGGTACTTCCCGCAGAATGGAAAACTCAGAACCGAGGGCTTTTATCAAATGCTCATATTGTTCCGTGGCTTTCTTTCCGGCGGAGGAAATTCCGGTGGAAGCGCCGATGACTTCCAGAAGCGGAACCAGACTTTCAAAAGGACGGCCTGTGGGCAGAAGATAGCCTTCTTCACGGTCCGCCAGTTGTTCTACACGGTTTAGCACACCGATGGTGATTTTCTTCCCGCAGACAGGACATTTATTTCCATATTGGGCAGTTTCTGAGGGACTGATACATAATCCGCATTTTCGGTGTCCGTCAAAATGATATTTTCCTTCCTCGGGGAAAAATTCGATGGTGCCAGCCAGTCCTTTTCCATTTGAAATGGCGTCTGCCAGCCCGTCATAGGACAGTTCTATATCAAACAGATTGGCCTCACGCCCAAGCTTTGCCGGCGAGTGGGCATCGGAATTGGAAATGAGGTGGAAACGGTCAAGGGCGCTTACCCGCCAGTTCATGGGAGGGTCGGAGGAAAGGCCGGTTTCCAGAGCGCGGATATGGGGCGTTAAATCTTCGAAACATTCTTCAACCGTATCAAATCCTGAAAAAGCGCCAAACATGGAAAAATGGGGCGTCCAGATATGGGCAGGCACATAAATTCCATCCGGGCTGGTCTCCAGCATGATTTCCAGCAGATCCCTGCAGGAAATCCCCAGAATGGGCCGCCCATCGGAATGAATGTTCCCTATCAGCTCCAGCCGCCCTGCCATTGCCCGGGCCGCCTCCAGCCCCGGCAAAATCAGCAGGCTGTGCACCTTTCTCACCCGGTCTCCCTTTTTGTAGATGGAACTGATCTCCCCCGTGACCACAAACCTGGGATCCGCGGCCGGCGGTGCTCCCTCCAGCCGGTATTCCTTTTTCAGTACATACAGTCCATCCTCTGCCGGTTCCAGCTTTTCCGCCAGTTCATCCCGCCAGGCCGGATGGGTAAAATCCCCGGTTCCCACAATGTGGATTCCTTTTTTTCTGGCCCACAGATCCAGGTATTCCGGCGTGCAGTCCCGGCTGGTGGCCCGGGAATACCTGGAATGAATATGCAGATCTCCTATGTACATCTTTCCTCTCATTCTGCCGCCCCGGGACGGCTTTCCCCAGACTCCCCGTCAAACAGACTCAGCTGGGTACTTTTCAATGATTTTACTTTTCTCTCCGTTACCTTATCCTCTGGCCCCACATGGCCGCACAACAAGGGTGACAACTTGTCATACAGTTCCAGATTCTTTTTTACTTTGTGGTCACTCAGATTCGCATAGCAATATTTACAGCCGTTTAAGCATGTATGATAGGTTCCCACTTCAATACTTTCCAGACAGCCGCATTCCTTTCTCTGATTTTTATCTTTTCGGCCGGTGAGCCTGCAGCCCAGTAATTTCTCAATCAGGTTTTTGTCAATACAGCTCCCGTGGGGGATTCCCATGTGCTGAAGGTCAGTCTGTTCCGCGCAGGTTTCCATGACCATATGATGTTTTGAAGCAATCTGCCTCATCCCTTCTGCCAGAGAAACCATGTCTTCCCCTGTGATTTCTTTCACACCAAGCCCGGCTGTATTTCTCTGTGTTTTTTCGTACATATCCATGAAACTGATCACGGACTTTTCCGTATAACCGGCCAGACTGTCCGCAATTTCCGCAAAAGCCCTCAAATGGTATTCCACCGTATACTTCTGGCTGATAAAAACCGGATCATATCTCCAGATCACCTTCTGCTTTCCTATTTTTTCAGATAAACGCCGGAATACCGGTATCAGCTTCTCCCGCTTATGGGGAAGACCCGGTTCCACTTCTCTCCCGTATCCGGTGAGTGTAAACTGAAAATAATAGGTATAGTCCCGCAGGAAATCCAGCTGTCCCAGCATGTTTTCAGGATTTTTGGTCCAGAATACCATACAGTCCACTGTCTCCGGGGACAGCGCGATCCTGCTGATCTGGTGTGCATTCACAGGATTCCGCACATATAAATACCCCTCCCTGATTCTGTTGATAAACCAGTCGGAAAAATAATTGGGGATATCCGTCCTCCTGCTGACACTTAATATCATACGGCAGCCCTCCTGTCTCCATGTCCCATTGCCACTTCTTATCCTATGATACTCTGGAAACACTCAAAATTCAAGATGTTTCGGACTTCGGGACCGGCCCGTGATGCCGGGTTCCTCTCAAAGAGGGCTTTCCGGTTAATCAGGCAGGGAAGCCTTCCCCTGCCCGCCGTGCCTTCCTGGGGCACATTTTCCCTGCACGGGGCTGTACATGGAAAGCAGGCAAAGGTACCGGATACCTTTGCCTGCCTTGAGAACATATTCTGTTGTCAATTGCCGTTTGTCTTCAGGAACTCCAGCGCCTGCTTCTGCATTTCAGCGTATACAGCGTCCGCTCCTGCCGATATCATCTTTTCTTTCAGTTTTGCGATATCTCCTGCCGGGTCATCCGTAAAGCCCAGACCAAGCAGTTTGTAATCCGAGTTAAATATTTCGGTTATGGCAGCGACCTCATTCTTGACATTCGAGTCGTCAAATACAAATGTCTGATAACGGCTGCTGCGCGCACTTTCCTTCCATTTCGCATTCATTTCTTCCAGTCCGGGGATGCCTCCCTCAACCATACGCCAGCTTGCATCATTGCGCACACCCCAGTTGCAGTTGCTGTCGTAAGCATAGTTTCCGCTGTCAGGCAGGGATACCAGCGCATTGTCACCGGCAGCCTCCCAGTGCTTGCCCTCGATACCGTAGCAGAACAGATTGTTGATTTCCACGTCGTTGCGCAGATAGTCAAGTGCCATCAGCGCGCGCTCCGGATGCTTGGACTTGGAGAATATGCTCATGCCGTTTGCCAGGAACGAATTCAAAACGGGAGGAACGCCGTCCTGGGCGTCAAATACACGGACATCCCACTCCGGATGTTCGGTTGACATCTGGGCGTAAATACTCTTTGCGGTGTTTGCGTTACACAAAGCCAGTGCGGACTTTCCTGCCTGGAAGCTCTCCGTATTGTTCTGGGTATTTACAACGGCGTTTTTGCTCCAGAACCCCCGGTCTTTCCAGTCCTTCAGGCGCTCGATCACTCCCTGGAACAATGCCTGGTCGTAGATGCCTTTTACTTCCGCGTTGTCATCCCCTTCGCCGACACTGCTCATGATCTGCCAGGTACCAATGCCTCCCACCTTTTCCTGGGACTCCCAGTTGGCCTTATTCCACATACGGTCAAACACAAATAACTTATCGTAATCGGAACCTACATCCAGCGGAATCAGAGTGGGCTCGTTTGCCACAATGGCATCCATGTAAGCCTCTGCCTCATCCAGGGACGCAACGGATGTAATGCTGTATTTGTCCATTAAGTCGCCCCTGGCCATGTAAACGTAGGAAGTGATTTCCTTGTAGTTCATGGGCAGCATAAATACCTGCCCGTTTACCTTTGCCTGCTCCCATGCCTCGGGATAAATGGTCTGTGCCGTCATGGGCGCGTAGGTGTCAAGCGCTTCCTGCGTAATCTCCCAGAATCCCTGCTTGGTTGCCTGTGCATTGTAGAAGCACCAGTCAGCCGTGTAAATGATATCCCAGTCTTCCCCGGAGGCAAAGATCAGGGGATATTTCTGCTCATATTCACCCCAGCTCATAAACTTCACATCAATGGTTGCATTGATTTCCGCTTTCAGTTTTTCATTGATTTTTGCAAATACCTCATCATTGTCCACTGGACGGTCTCCGATCAGATACATTGTCAGGGTCACTTCCTCCGAAATATCCGGCTGGTTTGCCGCTGCTTCGGATTCCGGCTCCTGCCCCTCTTCGGAAGCAGACTCCGATTCGCCTGCTTCCGTGGAATCTTCACCTGAAGACTCCCGGGAAGCTTCATCTGAAGATTCCTGCGTGCCGGAGGATGCAGGTTCGCTGCCGCATCCGCCCAGCGTGGCGATTCCCAGCATCATCGCCATGAGCAAACTACAGATTCTTGTTTTCTTTCTCATAAATCGTTCCTCCTTTTAAGTTTGAAAATTGAAAGGTTTTTATCAAAAATTCTTGCGAATTTTTTTCGTCTGTCAGCCCTTGACCGCGCCTATGGTGACACCTTTTACAAAGTATTTTTGCAGAAAAGGATACAGCAGGATAATGGGTCCTGTGGCAACCACCGTCATGGCCAGCTTCATGGGTTCGCTTGGCACATCACTGGCAGGAATGCCGCTTCTTGCGGCAGCGGCGTTCATGGCCTGGGCCTTGGTGAGAATATTGTTCAGGAAATATTGCAGCGGATACATATCCCTTCTGCCCTCGTCCAGAAACAACATGGCATTGTACCAGTCGTTCCAGTAGTTCAGGGCGATAAACAGTCCCACAGTGGCAAGTCCGGCCTTGGACAGCGGCATCGCAATATTCATGTAAATCCGCAGATCCCCTGCGCCGTCCAGTTTCGCCGACTCATACAAAGCGTCCGGAATGCTCATCATGTAGCTTTTCAGTATCAGCAGATAAGTTACATTGACCAGAATGGGAAGGATCAGTGCTATCACGCTGTTGTGAAAATGAAGGTATTTTGTGTTAAAAATGTACCATGGCACCAGGCCGCCCCCAAAAATAGAGGTAAAGTAAAAGAAGAAGGACACCTGGTAACGGTACCGGAAATCCCGGTTTGCAAGCACATAAGCAGCCATACTTGTGAACCACAGCCCTGTCAGCGTTCCCGTCACCGTCACGAAAATGGTAATGGCATAAGCCCGCAGCAGTTCTTCCGGAATCCGGAACAGCATCTTATATGCGTCAAGGGAAAACGTTTCGGGAATCAGCCGGTAACCATGCAGGGCAATGGCGTACTGTTCCGACACGGAGCCGCTTAATACCAGCAAAAACGGCAGCAGGCATGCGATGGAAAGAACGGTCAGTATCACATAGGATAATATGTTGAATATAACCCGGTCCCTTCCAATGGGTTTTCTAGCGCGACGTTTTGATTTTGCCATGGGTTTTGTCTCCCTTCTGTTTCCCTTTTTATCCTGGAGCCTGTTCTGGTTATCCTTATATTTGCCCGGGATGTGACACATGCCCCGGGCGCCGGTTTTGCTTCCCGGCCTGCGTCCTGCAAAGCCGCCCTGTCCGGAAAAGGATCCCCATCCCCTTAGAACAGTGCATAATCAGGTTCTATTTTCTTTACGGCATAATTTGCAATCAGTACCAGGACAAAGGACAGTCCGGACTGGTAGAGACCGGCGGCGCTGGTCATTCCGAATTCCTGCAAATTAAGCATGGAACGCGTCACATAGGTATCTATGACATCCGTCACTTCCAGTACCATGGGATTATTGCCGGTGACCTGCCAGAACATCTGGAAATCCCCCTTCATAATGGTGCCAATGGCCATAAGAAACAGAATCGCCACGGTAGGCCTGATGCACGGCAGTGTAATATGTCTGATTTTCTGCCACATGGTGGCGCCGTCCAGGTCTGCCGCCTCGAACATCTCCCCGTCAATATTGACAATGCTGGCCAGGTACATGACCGTCCCGTACCCCACATTTTTAAAGGCACTGACCACAATCAGGATCACCGGCCACGCAGCCTTGTCAGAATACACATCCAGCGGCTCCATTCCCAGGGATTTCAGAAAACTGTTTACCGCCCCGAATTCATAATTAAACAGATTGTAGATGAATGCGCCTACCACCACCCATGAAATAAAGTAAGGCAGAAACATTACGGACTGGGTGATTCTCTTGAAATATTTTCCCGCCAGTTCGCTGAGCAGTATGGCGCAGGTAATCTGCAGCAGGGTGTTTACACACAAAAATGCAATATTATACAGAATCGTGTTTCTGGTGGTGGTCCAGGCTTTTCCGGACTGGAAAAAATATTCAAAATTCCGGAACCCCGCCCATGGGCTGCCCCAGATGCCTCCGTGATAATTAAACTCCTTAAATGCCAGCACGATTCCCGCCATGGGAATATAACACATCAGGACCACTACAATGGCGGCCGGTAAAATCATCAGCCACTTGGTACGGTTCTTTTTCAGGTCATGCAAAAACGGATGTGCTTTCTTTTTCATCGGATTTCCTCCCCTGCGGTGTATGGTTGCCTCTCCTGCATCTGGTGTCTTTATCCTAACAAAACTACCCTCCAAAAACAACGGGACAGAATTTTGAAAAGAGGGTATTTTTATGTTCTTTATTCATTTTTGCTCATTTCATGTGAATTTGGCTTGAATTTTTGTCATATTTTATATATGATGGTATCATGGATTTGAATTATGAGGAGAATATGATGAATTTTACCGTACTGATCGCTGATGACGAGGCAATGCCCCGCACTGTTTTGCAACAATATATACCCTGGGACGAGCTTTCCGTGACGAAGGTCTGTCTGGCCACCGACGGGGAAGAGGCCGTGGAGCAGGCCCGCAGATTCCGGCCCGAAATCATTATCAGCGATATCAAAATGCCGCATTTAAGCGGATTGGAAGTGGCCGCTGCCGTGCGGGAATTCCTGCCAGACTGCCAGTTTATCTTTTTAAGCGGATATTCCGACAAAGAATACCTGAAGGGCGCCATCCGGCTAAGGGCGGCAAACTATGTGGAAAAACCCCTGAACCTGGAGGAGATCACTGCCGCGGTCCGGGAAATTACAACGGAGCTTCTGTGTCAGGCAAAGCCTACGGCAGAGGAACTGTTTTTTCAGGGCGGACATTTTCCTGACAAGCCTTTAAATACAAACGTATTTCAGGATGGGGAGACCATCTTCTGCCAGTTGGAAAAACTGATTCCCCATAGTCAGAAAGAGGATGTCTTTTTCCTGCTGGAGCGATTATATGAAAAAATCAGCCGCTGTCAGGGAACCGGGCCGGAATATCTGCGTCATTTATACTGCAGGATTCTGTTTCTATTTTTGCATGCCGCCGAAAGCCGCAATATCCGCACCATCACCCGGCAGACAGACCATCTGTTATATACCATGTCAAGGCAGGAAACCCTCACCGGGCTGCAGGAGGTCTTGCTGCAGACGGCCCGGGAGTATTTCTCCGCCCAGAGTCCCTCCAATCCTGATATCGCCTCCCAGGTGGAAAACTATCTGGAGAACCATTATCAGGACTGTACCCTCACCGTACAGAATATTGCCGGAGACCTTGGCTTCACAAATACATATCTCTGCGCCGCCTATAAGAAAAGCTGCGGTAAAACCATCAACCAGCGGCTCACCGAAATACGTCTCCTTCACGCCAGGGAACTGCTTACCTCCGCCAACCGTAAGCTTTATGAGGTGGCAAACGCCGTGGGTTACGGGGACGGCAAATATTTTGTCAAGCTGTTTACCCGTGAAATAGGGCTGTCGCCCAGGGAATACCAGAAGAGGCATACTTATGAAGAATAAGTTTTTGCGGTGGCTGGAATGGTTCACCGCCTGCGGAAAGCTCGGCAGCAAGCTCATGTGCATATACTTCCTGCTCATCGTCCTTCCCCTTGGGATGTTTTCTGTCTATGCCTATGTGCGGGTCAAAGACCTGATACAGGAACAGACCTTTTCTGCCGCGCAGGGCGCTTTTGACGACACCTGCATATCCCTGGAGCGCCTTCTGGGACGGCTGGACGGAGTCATCGATATTTTGTCCACGGATCCCCTGATTTATATGATGGCTTCCAATGACCCCCGGGATTATACCTATATTCACCGGCTTGAGGATTCGGCCCAGCTGGCCACTACCTTTGAGTATCTCTGCGTGCTTGCGGATATTGACCTGATCCGTCTCTACGTGAACAATGATTATTCTTATTCCAATACCATGACCAATATCATCCAGATCAGTGATGTGAAGGACAGCGGCTGGTACCGGGCCGTCGCAGGAAACAGCGACCGTCTCTGGTGCGCTCCTGCCGATTTTGAGGCATCCCGCGGCGAAACACTGCAGCAATGCTTTTCTTCCGTACAGGTTATATACAATCCCCACAATGTCAAAGACCCCCTGGCAATCCTGCGCGCGGACATCGACTCCGGCCGCGTGGAAGAAATTGTGTGCGGAACTTCCATCACGGAAAACGGTGTTCTGCTGCTTTTGCGGGAAGACGAAATTCTTCTCTCTTCCAGCCCCGAACCTTCCCTGTCCTGTCCGGCCGCTTTGGTAAAACAGGTGCAGGGCCTGGCCTCCGGCTCATGGGAAACCCTTCAGGCAGAGGGAAGGGAATATTATGCCCGCTGCGAAAAAATCGGCCCCTCCGGCTGGCGCATTGCCAGCATCCTGCCTCACCGGGATGTATTCCGTTTAAGCCGCGAAATGACTGTGGAGATGCTTATTATCATCATCTCCGTCTCCCTGACAGCCTATCTGCTGGCATACCTCATCAGCCAGTCCACCCTGAAACGTCTCGCACAGCTCACCGGAACCATGCATGCCGTGGAAAAAGGCAATGTGACGGTACGTCTGGAGCCATCGGGCAATGACGAGATCGCACAGCTTATGGAAGGTTTCAACCAGATGATGGACCGGGTGGACACTCTAATGGAAGAAAGGATGGAACATGGCCGCCAGATCAAGAATCTGGAGCTGAAAGCGCTTCAGGCACAGATCAATCCCCATTTTTTATACAATTCCCTTGATCTGATCAACTGCACGGCCATCAGCCGTAATGTGCCGGAAATCAGCCGTATGGTCAGCGCTCTGGGACAGTTTTACCGACTGTCCCTCAGCAACGGGCGGGAAGTCATTTCACTGTCCGAGGAATTGAAACACGCAAAGCTATATGTGGAAATCCAGAATCTGCGCTTTGAAAACCGTGTGTCCACGGAATGGGACATGGATCCGGAAGCCGGCGGCTGCCAGATCATCAAAATTGTGCTGCAGCCCCTGATCGAAAACGCCATCATTCACGGAATATTTGAAAAACCGTCTAAATGCGGACTGTTGAAAGTACAAGTCTGTCGCTTGGCCGACTGTATCCGCATCATCGTGGAGGATGACGGCATGGGAATGGACCAGGCCGCCCTCCACACCCACTTTTCCAGGACGGCGCCGCCTGTTGGCAAGGAGACATCCGGCGGTTACGGAATACGCAATATCCAGGAACGGCTGATTCTGGCCTATGGCGCCCCTTACGGTTTATCCTGCGTCAGCCAGCCCGGAAAGGGAACCGTAGTCACCGTACAGATTCCGGTCATTTCCCCTATAGAAGACAGTGCCCCCGGCTGAAATCCGATTCCCGGGGGCCGGACCCTTCCGCCCTTCCAAAACGTCAGGCGGCGCTCTCTTTCTGTGAAATCAATTTCTGTTTTTTGAATTCCCTGCTTATCAATACCACAGACAGTACAAATGCCGAAAAGTCCGCAATGGGTCCCGCGAACAAAACCCCCATAATTCCAAAGCGCAGCGGAAGCACAAGTATCAGCGGAATCAGGAAGAAAACCTGCCTGGTCAGCGCCAGAAAAGCCCCTCTCATGGCTTTCCCTATGGCGGTAAAGAAGCTGGAGGAAAGCAGCTGCACGCCGTTCACCAGCACCATAAAAAGGAAAATGCGCATAAACAGAACCGCAAACTCCATATAGAGCTTATCCCCGGCCCCAAATAAGGAAATAATATACTGCGGGAAACATTGCAGCATGAAAAAGCCCGCTGCGGAAACGATCAGATTCCATCTGACCGCAAGCAGGTACGCTTCCCGCACACGGGAATATTGTCTGGCTCCATAGTTAAATCCTACGATAGGCTGCGTTCCCTGGGATATTCCCACAACAATGGAGAGAATAATGGCATTGGTTTTCATCACGATTCCGCAGGCGGCCAGAGGGATATCCGATCCGTAAACCGTCTGTGCCCCATAATGGGTCAGTGAATTATGCAGCACAATCTGTACGAAGGTAATGGCAACCTGATTTGCGCTGCTGCTGATGCCCATACTGCAGGTCTTCAGACATTCTGTCACATTTGGCTTAAAACAGCTCTTTTCAAAATGGACGGTTTTGAAGTGCCACAGATAGCGGACCGCCAAAATAAAGGACAGTATCTGCCCCAGAATCGTTGCCAGGGCAGCCCCGAACATGCCCCAGTGAAACACAAAAATGAATATGGGGTCAAGAATGGTGTTTGCAATGGCGCCTGCAAGCATGCAGGTCATGGAATACCTGGGGCTTCCGTCTGCCCGGATCAGATTGCTCATGCCGTTGGTTACAATCAGAAAAGGCATTCCCACCAAAGTAACGCCTGCATACTGCTGCGCATACGGAAGCACGTCTTTTGTAGCGCCAAACAGTTTCAACAGCTGGGAAAGCAGGCATTCGCCGATTACCAGATAGGCAAGTCCGCAAATCACCATCAGGCTTATGCCGTTTCCTGCCGCCCTGGCTGCCGACTCCGGCTCCCTGTTTCCGAGATAGAGGGAAAAACGGGAAGCGCTGCCGATTCCGATCAGCAGGGAAATGGCAAGGCAAATGGTGGAGAACGGATATGAAACATTGGTCGCCGCATTTCCCAGATATCCCACACCCTGGCCGATAAAAATCTGATCTACAATATTGTAAAGCGAGCCCACCAGAGAGGCCGTGATACTTGGAATGGCAAAGCTTTTCAATAACTTCGGAATTTTTTCATACCCCAGAGGATTGTCATTCATGGAATTCATCTTCCTTTCTCTCTATATGTAATTCTGCCGTAATATTTTTGCCGGCCCGCATCAGCAGGTCCGTAAAACGATCTCTTTCCCCTTCGTCAAGCCCCTGCAGTAAAAGTTCCTCTGTCTTTTCACAGATTGTCCGGATTTCTTCCACCACGGAAAATGCAAGGTCCGTTGGGTACAGCTTCCATGTCCTTTTGTCCTGGTCATTGGGAGCGCGGGTAATCATCCCCTGTTTTTCCAATGCCCCGATTGTCCGTACAATATTGCTGGGATGCACATAAAACATATCCATCATTGAATCCTGCAAAATGCCCGGGGAATCACATATTTTTATCAGAAACATATGTTGGCTGCTGTTAATTCCAAAGGGCGCAAGCTGCTTGTCCAAATAAATTTTGTAAAATCGGTCCGCAACCGAAAGCCATTTTAATACCTTCATAAATCATTTCCCTCCTGACCGAAAGTATTATATCACAGGATGCGTGCGCACGCAATTAGTTTAGCGGCAAATTTTGCAGTTTTATGGAGATGCCCGGTTCAGGGGCATCTCCATAAGCTGTCTCTTCCCTGCCGGATGAAACATCTCCACTCCGCAGTCATATCTTCTGTAATTCGCCTTTTTTCAAACGGTATACCACATCTGCCTGCTTTGTGAGCTCAGTGGCGTGCGTCACCATGATCACGCATTGATTCATCCGGTGGGCGCATTCTTCCAAAATTCCCATAATCTCCACCGCAGTGTCCTCATCAAGATTTCCCGTGGGCTCATCCGCAAGAAGGATGCCTGCGTCTCTGGCCAGCGCCCGGGCGATTGCCACCCGCTGCTGCTGTCCGCCGGAGAGTCTCAGCACATTGCGCCCCGCTTCTTCCCTGGTGAGCCCTAATCGCTCCAAAACAGGCAGCGGCGGTACTCCGGAAGTGAGCGCCACGTTTTCCGCAGCTGTCATATAGTCAATCAGATTATAGCTTTGAAAGATAAAGGCCGCATTGTGTTTCCGGTGCCAGGCAAGTCCTTTTTTCCGGATGTCTTCTCCCTGATACAGCACCTGTCCTTCGGAGGGGCTGTCCAGGCCCCCCAGCAGGGACAGCAGGGTTGTCTTCCCGCACCCGGAAGGCCCCAGAATGGCGTAGATTTTCCCCGCCTCAAAGGCAGCGGATATCTTTCTCAGAACCGTCTTGTTTCCCCCGTAGGAATAGCTCATATTACATGTTTCCAAAATGCTCATTGTCATGTCCTCCCCGCGCTGTGTGTTATTCATGTTTTGTGAGAATGGCCCTGGGTTCCATCCTCATGACCGGAATGCCTGCTGCGCATATGGACAGCAATACTACCAGCAGTTCCAGTCCGCAGGCTGCTGCCAGGATATCCGCAGACATGCTTACGTCCAGTTCTTCCACCTCAGGAGCCGCAAAAACAGGCTCTAAATCAGAACTGTCGGCTGCAATCCGCAGTTCCGTATGGGAATTTGTCTGCTCCCTGTTCTGCTCGTTTGCCTGTGCAAGAAGCCGGTTGCCCACTTTGTCTGCCGCCATATTGCCCCAGAAACAGGAAATGCCAAATGCAAGAACGGTAATCAGTACGGTCTCCGTAATCCGCTGTGCCAGAATTCCCCATCTGCTTTTTCCCACCGAAAGCAGGATTCCTGTCTCATAAATCCGGGACTTTGCCCATATGCCAGTCAGCAGGACCAAAACTCCCATTCCTGCAGCGGTTATCACCAGAATCATGATCCGGATGCCCTCATCCATGCCCTTCAGTGCCTTTTCCGCGTTCCGGTAGTCTGTGTTTTCCTGGGTGATTTTAAAGCAGTCCCAGTTAATATCCTTGTTTTCCCGGATGTTTTTGATGATGGAATCCATCTCCGCCGGGTCATTGACGCTGAATATCACTTTCTCATATCCCGTCTTTTCCCCCATGTTTTCCAGATATCTGCCCATGAAATCCATCAGTGTATGGGAATCGACAAATACCCAGTTCTGCAGCATTTGCCTGGGTAGCGTAAACTGGTTGACCTGCTGTTCCCCGCAGATTTCAAACAGCCCCACAATTTCAAATACGCACTCCTGTTTTCCCTCCGGAACGTCAAAGCCTAACACTTCACGGTTCCATTCCAGCGTGAGTCTGTCGCCGATTTCAATTTGGTTTAATTCTGCCAGCTGACGGCTGATAATGGCCTGCCCTGCCCCATCCTCTGTAAACGGTTTGCCCTGGGTCACTTCCAAAAGATGATTGGCAAAATAAGAGCATTGGTCCAGGGAAGTCCATCCATGTACCGGCGCCATATGCGGATTGAAAGAATTGTAGGAGACAAAGTAATTCTGCTCATTCTCCACCAGGTCGTAATATTCTCCCGCAGCGGATTTCAGATTCGCCACTGCCTTGGCGGTTGCGCTGTACTGGGAGATTCCGGGAGTTTTCATAACTTCTTCAATCACATTATAGTCTAAGAATTCTCCCGCATAGTAACTTGCGCTGAAATTTTCCTGTCCTCCAAATTCAGCGCTCTTCATGTTGGCCGGGTTATCCATGTCAATTTCCATGCAGAATGTTCCTCCAAGCTGCCGCCGTAAATTTACCGCGGCCCTCCGGGATGCCTTCAGCACAGAGAAACCAATCAATGCGGAAATGCAGACCACAAATAATACCAAAAGGATAATAAGGCTTTGCTGCCATTTTCGTGAAACATACAGAACTGCTCTCTTAACAATACTCATACCTTTACCTCCCTGCGCGCTTCGCGCAAATATCAGTCAAGTTCGCTGTAGTACTAACTCAGTTTGGAAAAAATCCGCTTCGGTTGAAAACGCATCAGCCATAAATTGGACAGAAGCACGGATACAAGCAGCACAGTGCTTCCCCAGCCAAAGGTCAGAAGCATGGCAGAAAGGGCCAGCCCCATGTCCATCGTTCCCTCTATGTTCAGCGCTGCCATATAAAAAGAAAATTCCAAAATACAGAACACAAATGACACTACAAAGGGTGCCAGGGATGTCATTGCCATCTCCATAAAATGCTGCTGCACGATTTCTGCCTTTGAAATCCCTATGGACAGCAGGATTCCCGTTTCATGCTCCCGGGATCTATGAAAAAGGATCTGTGTGAGCGATAAAACCACTGTGCTCAGGGCAACAGAGATGATCAGCAGGGTATCTGAAAGGACGCTCATGTCCCCCAGGGAATCCGCTATTTTTTCATATTCCTCAATGTGGGCCGTGACTGCAAATGATTTCCAGTCTATCTCTTCCAGGTTCTGAATTTCCTCTATCATGGCCGGCACATGCGCCGGATCCTCTACAAAAAAATCTATATAATCGGCGCCTGTTTCCCCTGCCATCACCCCGGCGCTTGTACTGTCAATAAATATACGGTTTTCCAGCAGAAAAACCGGCGCAGCCACATCCGTATCCTGTTGTTTTTCCTCCACTGTAAACAGTCCTTTGACCGTCACACGGATTTCCCGCCCTGCAAAACCTTCCTGCGGGGAAATCCCGATTTCGTCCCCGATTTCCAGCTGATTCTGCAGGGCCAGTTTTGTGCTGATCACCGCCGCATATTGATCATCCACCGTCACCAGTTCCCCTTCGGTCAGCCGCAGCCGCTCCTTCTGAAAATCCCCGGCATACCTGCCCTCTGTATGGGCTTCCACCGACACCAGGTGCATTGCAACCGGGTCCTCCAGATATTTCCCGTTATAGTCAACAAGACTTATGTGGTTTGGGAGCATCGCCTCCCTTTTTATTACAATATCGTAGTTGTCAATGTTCTGGCTGCGCCGGATTGCTTCCGCCACTTCTTCATTTAACGGCTTGCCCACATAACGAATACTGGTCTGTCCCTCTTCCTGGTCCACTTCCACATTGTCACTGTTCTGCATATCCGGCGCCACCCGGAAAGCTCCTTTGAGGCTCTGCCTGGTTTTCGTCATGGCCGAATCCACGGCGCTCCGCAGCAGCAGTCCGGTAACGCCAAAGGACGACAGCAGAAAAATCATAAGAGACAATAGCAGTGTTTTTCCTTTTTTGCGGCAGACATATAGGCCCGCCCGTTTCCACAATTGCATAGTTTACCCCATTTCTGCGCGGCCTTTTGCGCATGTCAAATTTGTGGATGCCGCGCAGACACAAATTTGGGATTGAAAATTTTCAATTTTCAATCTTTACCCCCTTCTCAGAGTCAAAAGGTATTTTGACCCCTACATCATATCCTATATATGTTTCATCAATGTGGAATGTATCTTTCACCAATGTTTCAATGGCGCAGAAAAAACTCTTTATTATTCATTTGGGGAGAAAAATATGGTAAAACGCATGCCGCTTTTTTTCTCATCATCCAGCGAAAAAAATGGACTGAAATCATATGGGTATTCCAGGGTGTTTAAAATTTTTGCGGCAAGATACAGTCCCAGACCATTTCCTCCATTGGGATTCTCGCCGATACCGTTTCTGCTCCGTGAAAAATCCGGCCGGTAAAACGGCTCAAAGATGTGGGGCATATCATTGGGGGAAATGGGGGGACATTCATTTTCCACCACAATGCTTTTACCTGCAAAATAAATCCTCACCATACCCTGCGTTTTCGTGTACTTGACCGCGTTGGAAAGAAGATTGGACAGGACTTTTTCCATTGCGGCTTTTGGAAATTTTGCGGAAAAATCATCCGAAAAATCCGTATTTATCCGGACCTCCTTTGATTTTGCAATCAGCCGGTAGGGAATGAGCAGCTGTTCTACAAAGGACTGCAGTCTTACTTCTTCCATGGTTTCGCTTTCAAAAGTAAAGTTCAGTCTGGACGCATCCAGGATTTCCTGTATCATCACGCCGAATCTGCCCGCCATATCTTTACAGACAGGCAGGTATGTTTCCCAGTCCCTGTAGCGTCCTATCCCCATAATCATGTTGTCCAGCATCCCGCACAGCGCCGTCACAGGAGTTTTCAGTTCATGGGAAGCAGCACGCAGAAAGTCTATCTTTGCGGCTTCCGCTTCACTGACCCGTATATTTTCTTTTTGTAAGTTTTCAATGGTGGCCAGAAGACTCTCATAAAGCTTATTGACATTCTCGGAAAGCGCCCCGATTTCATCCCGGGTTTCTGCCCGGCAGATGGCTGATCTGTCAAGCTCCTTCATTCTTTCCGTGACCTTGGATATATCCGACAGTGGTTTCGTAATTTTTTTAGAATACACCAGGGCAAAAAGGCCCGACAGCAGCAAAGACAACAGCAGTGTAAACGGCAGCAATATCACCACGGCACTTTTGGCTTCATCCACCGGCTGGAGCGTGGAAAGCAGGACAAGGTAGCCGGATTCCCCCTCCTTTGTCCGAAAACCAGTGCCGCAGGACAATGTTGAACTGGTCTTTTGGTAAAAATCCCGGGAAACATATTCCGGGGCTGTCTCCTCGTCAGTCTGCACTTTCCAGCCGGATTCAAATTCCCCTTGTACACCAACGCCACGGTCATGGGAAACAAAGGGGCTTACCATAAAGTTATAAGTCTGGCCTGCATAGTTTACAAAGATACCCATCTGGTTCCGGAGTGCGTATTTTCTCACCACACTCTCTATTTTGTGCCGCGAATCGTATGAAATATCCTTTAATTCCTCCAGCAGCCGGGTCTTCACATCCCTGAACACTGCTTCCTTCTGACCTGTATATACGATAGGCATGAAAAAAAAGAACAGGGCGTGACTGATCAGTGTAATGACGGCCATCAGAGAAAACACATATAGAAACGTTTTGGGAAACAGCTTCATCTTTTTCATGGCCGCACCTCAAAGCGATACCCCACGCCTTTTACGGTTGTAATACAGTCCAGGTTCAGTTTCTGCCGTATTCTGCGAATATAGGTATCAATTGTCCGGTCAAAGAGCGGGGCGTCCAGTCCCCAGACTCCGTCAATCAGTTTTTCCCGTGTCATAACCCGCCCTGCATTCCGAATCAGCAGCTTTAGCAGCTGTATTTCCTTTGGCGCCAGTTCTATGCGTTCGCCGTCCTTTTCCGCTGCTATCCCATCAGCACTGCGGCCTCATAGCCGCCCAGACGGCCGGGGAAAGGGGCCCCTGTCACAAGGTTTTCCCGCCCGCGCAGTCCCGGCAGCGCGACGGTTCCCTTTTGCGTATGGAACAGGATGGTCATACGCTGGTCTCCCAGCGCCCGCTCCATGCGGATCAGCCCTGTTTCGTCCTGCGCATACGCTTCCACAAGTTCCCCCTCTGTCAATACCGGGTACTGGTGGCGAAGCTGGATCAGGGCCTGATAATACGAAAAAAGCGCCCCGTTCCGCCTGTCCTCCTCCCAGAGCATCCCCCTCCGGCAGTCGGGATCGGGCCCGCCCTCCATGCCGGCTTCATCGCCGTAATAGATCATGGGCATTCCAGGAAGCAGAAGCTGCAGCGCCGCCGCCAGCTTCTGCTTTTTGACGCTCTTTCCGGCGCTGTGCAGGAATCTCGCCGTGTCGTGGCTGTCGATGAAATTCCACAGGTATCCGTCCAAAGCGCGGTTCAAATTGCCCCGCATAAAGCCGAGGCGGTCCATAAACGCGCTTGCGCCCATGGTCTGGGAGGCGGCCAGCTCCAGCACGGCGTAATAGAACGGGTAATTCATAACGCTGTCCCACTCATCGCCTGCCAGGAAGTCCCCGGCAAAATGCCAGATTTCTCCCACAATCAGGGCGTCCTCCTTCACCGCCTTGATCTCCCGCCGGAACCGCTTCCAGAAGCCGTGGTGGATCTCGTCCGCCACATCCAAACGCCAGCCGTCAATATCGCACTCTCTGATCCAGTAGGAGGCTACATCGATGGCGAAGTCTGCCGCCTCCTTGTTCCGCAGATTCAGCTTCGGCATCCCGCCCACGAAGCTGAATGTCTTGTAGCTGGGCCGTTCTCCACGCCTGGCGGTGAGAGGGAAGGATCTGGGATAGTACCAGTCTAGATATTTGGACCGCTCCTCTTTCTCCTTCAAATCCTGAAAAGCGAAGAAGTTCACGGAGGTATGGTTGAATACGCCGTCCAGAATGACATACATCCCCCGGCTGTGGGCCTTCTGGACCAGCTCCCGCAGGTCCTCTTTGGTGCCAAAGGAGGGATCGATGGCATAGTAGTCGTCAGTGTTGTATTTGTGGCTGGACCCGGAACAGAACACGGGGGTCATGTAGAGGATATCCACCCCCAGCTCACTGAGGTAGTCCAACCTGCCGATGATGCCCCGGAGGGAGCCCTGAAGGTCCGCATCCAGATCGATGGGGGCCTGATACCATACCTCGTCGGGTACCTCTTTGTCCGTGGCGAACCGGGAGGGGAATATCTGGTAGATCACCTTGTTCTTCGCCCAGCCGGGGAGGAGGAAGCGCTCCTCTTCCCGGAGGGTCTGGGGACAGTCAAACATCTGCTCTATGTCTGTGATGTAAGCGTCATGAAAGTCGTGGTTACCGAAGTATGTCACCTGACCGGAGGCATCCTCCAGCTCGAAGAAATACCGGAGACAGACCACGTCGATGAAAATGACGGCCTCGTAATAATCCCTGTACCGGTCCGAACAGGCCAGTGTCATGTCGTATATCTGCCGGGTGTCCAAGCAGGAGACAGGGAGATATTTTTCCTGTACATGGAGGCGGACCTTTGCCACATCCCCCCGTTTGGTCTCCAGCCGGACGAGGAAGCGTCCTTCCTCCACGGCGTAGCAGTAGTTGCTGTCTGCGAAATGTCTGATGGCTGCAAGCTCCATGCCCATGCTCCTTTGCTTCTCTGTGTTCTGCGCGTCCCGCTCTGCGAAAAACGGGGGATGCGATCTGCTTGCATTGTACGCTTTTCCGTGGTATGATTCTTGCAATATACCCCTGCATTTTTAACACAATCCTATTTATCAAACGACCTGCCGCCGGAGGAACGCCTATGGACTGCGCAGAGCTGCACGAAACGAAAATACATGGGAGCATTGCCTTTCCCTACAGCGTCTACCGCGGGCGCATTCCGGAGTGGATCCACTCATTCCCCCTGCACTGGCATGAGGGCTTTGAGCTGATCTACTGCGAGGCTGGGAGTATTCAGGCGGTCCTTTGGGGGCGGGCCTATACCCTTCGGGCAGGGGACCTGCTGGTGGTCCTGCCCCACGCAGTCCACTCCATCGAGCGTGCCGGACCGGCGGAGGGGGAATACTACAATATCATCTTCCACCCGTCTCTCTTCAAGGGCACCGGGGGAGACCCCTGCTACGACAAGTACGTCCTCCCCTTCGTGAACGGGGAGCGGACCATGGACTGCTTCCAGCCCGCAGGCTCCGCGTTCAACCTCGATGTGGCCCCCTGCGTCCTGCCCCTGATAGCCCACCGGAGAGAGAGCCACTCCACATATGAGCTGATGGTGAAATCGAACCTCTTCCAGCTCCTCTACCACATGACCCAGTACAGCGTCCCCGCTGCCGCCAGCGACGGCGGCC
>OFFR01000659.1_pt1 | contig 19360 bp, 22 predicted proteins | sample 1521421 | NCBI WGS metagenome assembly OFFR01 (sample SAMEA3504087, study PRJEB24116) | mouse gut metagenome | biome: mouse gut; feature: mouse-associated habitat; material: faeces | place: Denmark | collected 2011 | reverse complement strand
GACGCCTATCTTCGCCGGGCAGTTTATGTAATAACATTTCTCACTAATCTGTACCAATTCATACATTTTATAATCCTCCTTGTTTTCCGAAGGAAAATGCGACTGCCCATGCAGGAGCAGAGGATTTTTCCTTCTCTAATTGTTTGGATAAAATATCACATTATAGGCGGCGCAGGCTTTATCTGAAACATTGTGATATGCATGGGAAATATCAGCCCCAAACCGTATGGACTGTTTTTCCTGCAGTGTCACTTCCTTCCTGCCTATTACCATTTTCAATGTCCCATGCACCATAAAAACATATTCCTCCACGCCTGCCACATGGGGAAGTGATTCGTGCCGCACCCCTGCGTCAAACTCAATATAGAATACCTCCACATTCCGCACCGGGTCAAAGGGAAACAGCGGATAGGCCCGCATCCCTCCGTTTTCCTCCGTGATTACCTCCTCCTTATCAAGCCCGGCAACCATGTATTCTGCTTCCTGCTGCTTACAGAAAAAGGATAGCGGTATTTTCAACCCTGTTGAAATTTTCCATAATATGTTGATGGTGGGTGAGGACTGTCCACGCTCAATCTGCCCCAGCATAGGCTTGCTCACGCTGGTCAGCTCCGCAACATCATCCAGCGTAAGCTGCCTTGTGTTCCGGATTTCTTTCAACCGCTCTCCTATCTTCAATGAAACATGCTCCATGACTCCTCCTTGAATATGTTTTGTTAAACAAAATATATTATAACATATTCATTCTGAAATATAAAGAAGAAAACGCCGCAATGGTCTGATTCCATTTACGGCGATTCTGCTGTTCTGTCAGTGTTGTCTGTTAATTTTCATATATCCCTTTCAAAGTATACTGATCCAAAATATGACCATCCATTTCACGGAAAAGTTCGTCCAGCAGGAACCCTCGCTCCAAATCCAGCATCTTATTCAGGGCATGCACATGAAGCAAGCCATCTGCGGCGGTTAGCTTTTGTATATCCTTTATCTCAGCAGCGCCATACTTCCCGTCAATTTGTTTACCTTCTTTTTCGCCCCGCAGATAGCAACCCCATAATAATTTAAATCCGTTTCTGGAACATCCTTCATCTTTTCAATAAACTCATCATGGGTCTTGCACCCCTGTGCAAGGTCTGAAAAATTCACCATCGTCAAGTCCGAAAGCCCCGGCTCATACAGCTTTTCGCGGATAGACTTGATTATCTCCATATTTCCCTTTAAGATTGGCACTGGAAATTCAATGATTCCCAAATGACAGGTTTCGGGCTGCGGAGGAGGAACGCCATGTATCAGGATTTTCCTTTTACCATCGTGGATGTGGCATATCTCTTAAACCTGCATGTCAGGCGTCAGGATTTCCTCATAACTCTCCACCTGTAACTGCAGCAGCCCGTGCCTGTTCCTTTCCCAGTTTCCCATAAGCTCCGTTTCTACCGCCGCTGTATCCGGCAGTCCCGTGCCCGTTGCCGTAAACCGGGTGCCTTTTCCCTGATAGTCTGGAGCTTTCGCCGCTTCCGGCACGCCCTCATCTTCCGTGTGGTACATACTTGCACCCCGTTTCCGCAGCAGATTCCCCTTAAACTAATCAGGGAGATTCCTCCCTGTCTCTTATAAATCCTCCTCATTGCCCTCATTTATGGTACTACAAGCTTTTCTAATATCTCTTTCTTTATATTGTACAGTGCAATTTCTGATATACCAGAATTGCCGCAACTTGATGTTATTTTACAGAATATTACTTCCCACCTTCTGAATGGTCAAAATTTGTTATCCCCCATTCATAACTGTTTGTATTTGAATCATTCTTTGGAACGGGAGGATTAGCAATAATGAATTCACTTCCGTCAGGTGCAGTTATTTTTATGCTGTCTGTTTCGCTATCCGTAATATCCATACTGTTGTTCTGGCTGCTGGCTGCTGAAGGTGTGTATGTTATTTTCCAAACACAAAATCCGATTATGGCAATAGCAAAGACAGTGCAGGCACATGACAGTATAATCTTAGACAATTTTCCCATGATTCCTATTCTCCATTCTATCGCAATCATTCTAATCCGCTTCTCTGGTTTACCGTTACCAGTCTGCCGTCTGACAAACCCAACACTTCATCTGCATAGGATGCAACTTTGTGGGAATGCGTGGCAAGAATGACACAACACCCTTCATTCTTTACCAGGCTTGTAAGAATCTGCATAATTTCTTCCTCTGTGTCTTCATCCAGGTTTCCTGTGGGTTCGTCTGCAATTAGAATATCCGGGTTGTGGGAGAGGGCTCTGGCTATGCCTGTCCGCTGCTGCTCGCCTCCGGACAGCTTCAATATTTTCCTGTCTGCAGTCACCCGGTCAATTCCGACTTTTTCCAAAAGCCTGTATGCCGACTGCTTCTTGCCTCTGCTCCTGTCCCCGCTCAAATTCATGGAAAGGACAACATTTTCAACAGCAGAAGCATTCAGCAGCAGATTATAGCTCTGGAAAACTACACCGATGTTTAATGCCCTGTATCTGTCTCTGTTGATGCATTTCAGATTTTCACCATTATAGGATATCGTTCCCTCCCTGCATACATCAAGCCCGGAAACCAAAGACAACAATGTTGATTTGCCAGCACCGGATTTCCCGATAACAGCATACATTTTCCCCGCTTCAAAATCGGCTGTAATATCACGCAGTACAGGCGTCTCCGATTTTTCATAAGTGTAAGAGATATGCTCCAAATGCAATATACTCATATCATCATCCCCTTTCCGAAAGGATCTTCACGGGCTCATATCTTGTAATATAAAAGATTCCCGCAATGTTCGTAAGCAGGCCAAGAGCCAGCGAAATCATAAAGGTAAAAGCAACACTTTCCGGCGTCTGGACAATTCTCACCTCCTGCAGGGTGGGTGGAGTTTCATTCATGCCGTTCGTACTGGAAAGGATATCACCATAGTCTGCCTGCGGGTGTTGTTCCATAAAACCCGCCTGCCTGTTCACGATTGCATCTGACACAGGTTGTGCGATAAGGCCGCCGATGCCCAAACCGATACAAAGACACAGAGCCATGATGCAGACGGATTCGCAGATAAGTCCAAACGCAACTTTCACTTTTGGCATTCCCATCGCACGCAGTACCCCGATTTCATATTTCCTTTCCCGTACCCCCAGCATTGACAACAAGATTAAAATCAGGCACCCCACCAGAAGTATCACCGCAAGAAAAGCAGCTGAAATACTTTTCAGACTCTCAACCGGCTTTACGACTCGGTTGTAGCTTTCTGCGTCCACGTTGACATTGTAGACTTCATGCAGCCCGTTCTCCTTTACATAGCTTTCAAATTCGGCCGCCAAGTCAGGATTTTTCAGATAGTACACTGCTGTCACATAAAGCCCGGCAGTGCTATGTTCTTCAAGGGTGGAAAAGCTGGTGAGGATTTCATTGCGCCGATTGTTGACTGCCCAGTTACCGCCATTTGGCTGCGGTGTCGTTATATCCAGATAAATTCCGCAGATAGTCAGATGGAGCATCTCCACATCCGTGCTGTTCACATCCTGCAGTTCGAGTTGGTCGCCCAGTTTCAAGCCGTTCAGATCAGCAAAGTCACGGCTTACCATGCACTCGCCGGAAGCCGCAAACAGTCTGCCCTCATCGAGTTCACGCAGTCCCAAAGTAAAATCTTCCATCATGGAATCATCTGAATAGCCTACAACAGTGGTGTTTGGGGCCTGCCTTTGTACATGAGTTGCGGCTTGTGTGTCTGTCAAAAAAACATTGTCCGTTCCTGACTCCCAGCTTTCTTCTTCTCCACCCTGGTCCAATCCGATAAGCTGATTGCTGTACGTCTGGCGTGAACCTTGAAAGAGCGTGCTTTTCACAGCATCCGATCTGGAGAACGCAATGTACTGTTCCGTTGTGATTTCAGGATTATGGTACATTCCGTTTTCGTCTGGTTCCATAAGGGTAAACAGCTTTCTTAAATCCGGCGTAAAGAAGACACTTGCGCCGAAACGGTCTGAATAGTCATCAATGACTGCTTCCGTTGTGAAATGAATCATGGAAGATACCGTTATTGATGCCAGGCATATAATCAATACAGCACCAATCAACAGATACCTCCCCCTGTTTCGCACTATATTTTTGAGTGCGTGACCAATTAAATACATAAAGTCCTCCTGTAGATGTTATTAAAAGCTCCGCGGTCAGCTTTCAAATTATAGTCTATCAGAGGCAATGTTAATCCAGCGTAAAGGCCGGAAAAACAATTTTAAATTTGGACCCACAGTTTTCCCTGCTGTCTACCCAGACAAATCCACCGCACAATTCCGCCACATGGCGGACCAGACTGAGCCCTATCCCGTAGCCATCCTTCTTCCTGTTCCCAATTCTGAAACGGTTTTCAAAAATTTTTTCCTGCTGCTCCATATGGATACCGATTCCAAAGTCTTCAACGGATACATAAGGGCAGTCTCTCTGTATGCCCACATACACCACAACAGGCTTGTCCTGTCCATACTTGACAGCATTATCAATCAGATTTGAGACTGCTCTGTATACCAGCAGTTCCTGCCCTGCAATATACAAAGCCGCATCCTCGTCAAAATCAAAAGAAATATCAGGATACACTTTTTTGTATTCATCCACTGCCATCCCACAGACAAGGGGCAGATCCACTTTTTCAAGTACGCTCTCATTTGCAGATAAGCTCAAAATATCGTCAAGGTTCTTTACCATATGGTCAATCTGCACCGTTGTCCGTTCTGCCACAACAGAAGAGCATTCATTTTGTATTACGGCGCGCAACAGCGCAAGAGAATTTTTTTGTTCATGGGAAATGAAGGAACTAAGGTTTTCAAAATCTGCGCGCAGACAGGATATTTCCTCATTCACATCCAAAAAAGCGGCCGCAATCTCGGATAATTCTTTTGGAAAAGCGGCATGCAAAGTATCTGCTTTCACATTCCTGTTTTTCAGATTATATGCCGTTTCCTCAATCGGCCTTATGATTCTGCTGGTTAAAATATGTGCGAACACAAAAGACAATACCAATGAGATGGCAAATGCAGCCAGGGTCGTGCGGGTGACGATTGCCACATAATAGGGAATAAAAAGAGAATGGATCTCCTGTTCTGTGACAACGCTTTTTTCTAATTCATCCAACGGAATCATTAAGCCGTTCTCTGTAAGCACTGCTCCGTCAACAGATACATAATATCCCTGTATCTGTTCTGGTATATCAATTTTAATATTCAGGACAAAGACGAACGCAATAAGGAGGAATACCCCTATCAGGCACATGGAATACAACAGAGCATAATTCTGAAACCTTATTTTTCGGAATTTTTCCATAAATGATATCCCTTTCCTTTTACAGTCACCAGCAGGTTCTGTCCGCTGGCTGCCTGCAGCTTTTTACGGAGATTCGAAATGTGTACCCGCAGCACCGATGAAAACAGATCAAATTCTTCGTTATACGTATGCTCTATGATTTCCTCGCTGGATACAACTTTCGGGTAACATTCGGCAAGATACAAAAGAATATCAAATTCTTTTACGGACAGGGGAATGTCCACATTCTCCCATACAGCTGTACGTGCAGCCGGGTTGACGGACAAACTACCAATCGTAATCCGGGGACTTGTCCGCCCATAAGACCTGCGGACAACAGCACGGATGCGAGATGTTAACTCGATAAAATCAAAGGGCTTCACAATATAATCATCTGCCCCCAGATCAAGTCCGGCCGCTCTTTCCTTTACGGCTTCTCTTGCCGATACAATCAGCACAGGCATATTTCGTCCGCTGTTCCGCAGAAACGCAAGTATATCAAGTCCATCCCTGTCCGGTAAATTTAAGTCAAGGAGAACAGCATCATAATCTGTTATGCTTGCCTTTTCCTCTCCTTCAAGACCAGTAATGGCAATATCAACAGTAAAGCCCTGCCGTTCCAAACCAGTTTTCATTTCCTTGGCAAGCTGCCTGTCATCCTCTATAATCAACACTCTCATTTAGAATCCTCCTTATATGGATTTTTTATTGTACCATAATCAATGTTTATCTAATGTTAATTATAAGAGATTTTCTATCCAAAGCCTGCCGCTCATACAGATACTCCGATTCTGCAGGGAATCCATTCCACCGGTTCTCCCTTTCCTTTGATCTGGCTGGCAAAATGTGCCACCTCCTGGAAATCGTGATCCAGCAGTCCCATATGGTTAAATTTTATGTCCGGCAGCTCTTTTTGTAAGGAATTGCAGAGAAACGAGTGGAACCCGCTGATATCCCAGCCAAGAATATCGTTTCCAAGGCATGGGCTGTTATCGTTTTCACCATTCATCCGGCCATGGCTGTTACTGCTCTTGAGCTCGCCTGCCAGAATCTCATAATACTCCCTGATTGTAGAGACGCTTACTACATGGCAGGAGACAGCCCGGCAAAATCTTTCATAAAAATCCCTGGCATCCGAGAACCGTAAAAATCTGCTGTCCAAATCAAGACTCCCGGCATCAAAAAGCCTCTTTGCCGTTTCCGAAAACTCTATGTACTGTTCTTTATTAAGCCGCAGTCCTGACAGTGGGGCTCAATTCAAACAGCAGGCTCCTCCAGTCGTTCTGTTTCTCGCTCCCTTCGTCAAGGCTCTGCAATTCTTCCGTCGCATAGTTACGGGGAACACAATACTTTGGCATGACCTGCTCCATCTTTGCCAGGGTATCTTCGGTATCCTCCCCCTGCTCCAGTATTGTCAAAAGATAGTTCGGACTGTATACAAGCCTTTTAACGTCCTGTTATCAGGATCTCTCCGTCTTTTTGGCCAGACCGTGGTAGTACCGCATGAACCGGCATACTTCCTCATAGGTCTCCCGGATTGCGTCTTGGCGTTTTTGCGCATCTGGAATCTCCTTTGTTTCCAGAAAGAGCTGTGCATTACGGTACATCACCGCTATGGGGTCTCTTGGATCATTGCAGGCATTTGGAAATTCCTTCAGACGGACCTCCATATAATCGGAATTATGCCTTACGCATTCCTCAAGGCGCGCATATCCTTCCTTTTCCTTTCCGTTCAATAGATTCCATACACCAGACAGATAGCTGTCCGCTCTCCAGGGATCCGGTTTTTCCTCCGCATCCAGATCCCACATGGGCCGGCCAGTTCTCGGATCGTTCGGGCCTTTCTCTGTGGCTTTCAGGTAATCCCGGCGCTCTTTTGCAAAGTAGGTCTCCAGGCTGTCGATTTTCTGCCACTCCGGCAGCATGCCGTCGGCCAGGAAGGTCAGGATATCATCAAATTTTCCGTTGATGCTCTCCGCTGCGGCAGCATCCACGGCTTCCCCACCATACTCGATCACGCCCCATCCATTATGCATCTTTTGAAAATATTCTCCCTGGCTGACATGGCCCGGCAAGCCTAAGATTCCGTACTGTATGGCGTATATGGGACAGAGATAGCAGATCATGGCCTCATATCCGCCGCCCCTGAAATAACCGATAAACTGAATCCGGGATACCAGGCCGTTCTTTTCCCGTACAAAAGTTTTAGGGCCTGCTTTTTTCATGCCGTATGCCTTTGCCACAGGAGCAATCTTTGCCTGCAGGTTCTCCTTTAAGCGCAGTTTCAGTTCTTCCCCGCATTCTTTCCACTGTTCGATTGTCCTTGCATTTTTATAGCTGAACGCTTTCGCCGGTTTCTGGCCGGGCGGCGTTCCCAGCAGGCTCTTCCAGTCAAAAGAAATGGATTCTGTCGGATGTTTCTCCAGATATTCCTCCCAGGAACGCCTGACAGACGCCGTTTTCCTGTGATAGGCTTCCATGGCTTTCTGCCTGTCACGGTTCTCCTCTTCCTGTGCTTTTTCCGCATAATAACCGGACGTCTTCACCGGGCGCCCCTGGGTATGGAAATAATAGGCAACACCGCCCTGGGTCTTTGTCATCCAGTAATAGTTTGCACTCCATAAAGCGGGCATAATCCGCCCCCGGTCTCCCCGGGTCAGGGTTTCTTCCAGCTTAAGCCTGTTGCTGTTCCACCAAGTTTCCCACTCCTCCGGTTCTACGTCTCCTGCCGCAATGCGCAGAAACATCTGTTTCATCTCGTCCTGAAATCCCATCCTTATTCTTCCTCCCCTTTTCTTTCCGCCACTGCATACTGAAAGCCTGCGCTCATGCCGCATGTTCCATTGGAATGTACCTTATAATCTCTGTCAAATTCATCCTCTGGCAACAAATCCAATTCTTCCTTTGACGAGATGTCTTTCACGAGCTTTACTTCCCCTGTTTCCCGGTTCCGGCTGAGTATGTACAGGGCGCCTTCATGTTGGGCCATGAAATCTTCCGGCACATGCATTACCGTTGCATAATTGCTGTCAGGGCTTTCTTCTGTCACTTCATACACATCCGATACGAGTTTATATGTCTGGGTTTCGCTGTTTCCACGGTCAATATGCCATTCCTCTGCACCTTCACTGATGCACAGGATATCTTCTATTTCAAAAGGAAGCCTTGATATAACCATAATCCCCTCCTTTTGCATGGAATGAAATCCCCAGGAATCTTCTGACAGTTCTTCCTGCTTTGTTCCCCTGTCTTTAAGGCAGGCCCGCCTCCACTCCCTGAAATATGGGAAGCCTGCGATATCCGGATATTCCACAGAACGGTCTACCCATTCCGCCTCCGGTGAAGCATATACCCGCAGGTTCCACTCAACATAGCCCCCTTCACAGACCGGCCAGTCCCCGGCCTCGAATGAAAGTGAGGTAAGCGGCCGCTCCATGGACAACCAGGAATTATGGAATTCCACCCGGCTCATCATGGCAAGCAATTCTTCTGCCGCCTGACCCTGGAAATAAAAATCCGCCATATTCCCATGGTCAAATCCTCTCTCCCGCCATTCTGCGGGTGTAGCTGCACGATATCCTGGGGCATTTTCCAGTTGAAATTCAATATCTGTTTTATAAGGTTGCGGCAGATGATACAGCTCTGTAAAGTATTCCTGAAGGACAGCCTCTATTTCTTCCCTCTGGTAATTATCCCAAAGGATTGTCTCATCATTCACATCAATGCCTGCGCAAAACTTCCTGCCTTCATATTCCATAAATACCACCACATTGGAATTGACATAAGGTGCAAAAAAATCATGATACCCCTGAACCCAGTATCCCTGTGGCGAAGCATCTATCCCATATTTTTCCGTGATATAAGCTGCTGCCCTGTCCTCCGCTGTTTTTTCTGCCGCATGGTAGATATGGTCAATTTCCTGCCGTGTCTCCATCCGTTCCCGGCTGCATCCGGTAAGCAGGAACATTGACAGAATCCCTGTTACTGCCATTCTTTTGATTCTGCCGAATACTTCCCCTCTGCTGTCCAATCCCTTTTTTTCCTTCATACCCTGCTCAATTTCCGTTCTCTTTTATATCGCTTCTCCAAGTCCTTCCATGACTTCCATAAGCTTCTTATACCCTGCCTCGCTGGCGGCTCCATAAAGCACTTCCAGGTCACCGCACTCCATGACCACAGCCATATTGTCAGATGCATTACTGTAAAAACGCATATCCATCCCCAGCCATCCAGAAAGCCCAAAGGGTTGTTTTTCAAGGCCGGACCGGACGGTTTCCAGTTCTTCCTCCGTAAGCCAATACATAAGTTCATCCCCATGAAAAGGAAAGGCAAATACCGCTTCATAAGCAAGGGCGGCCCTCAGAAATCCGCTGAGCGTTCCGGCGCACAGGGTCCATCTGTGGTCATTTATCTGATCCGCAGCCACATAAACCGGAGGGTCCGCTTTGGTCAGGTCTTTTCTTCGGATTCCCGCCCGGCAGCATCCCTGATTTTCAATCAGGATCACCAGGTAATCGCCGTCCTTTAACCAGTCCCATTGATCGAAATCTTCCGGCCTGATCCACCGGTCCTGTACCTTATGGATTGCCTCCGTGCGCGCCGCCCTGCTCCAGAACTCTTCCAGCACAGGAGGAAGAGGAGAAAAGTATTTTTTCACAATAGCCAACTCTTCTTCTGTGTATCCCTGCAGTTCTTCCACCCCATACAGCTGCCGGATCTCTTCCCTATACTCTCTCTGGTTCTGCCCCTGAGCGCCTGCATCCTGCGGCTCTGCTTCCCGTTCTTCCGTAAACAGGTAGGGAACCCCCTGCCACATAAGCTTTGGCATTTCTTCCAGCCTGTTGAAATAGAGGCAGATGATCTGGTCGTCTCCCCAGTATCCGGATTCCGGCCTTCTGGTGCAGGCTGTGATATGATAGTACCCGTCCGGCAGAGACAGCACCTGGTCCTGTGGAAAATCCGGATTCCAGTCACTCAGCCAGAACAGGTCTCCAAACTGCAGGGAACCGCCCCTTACCTCCACCGCCAGCCGGATCATCACCGGAAACTCTTTCTCCCCGTTGGAATCCGGATAGCCGGGCCGGAACCAGAGAATAAAATCGCCTCCCGTACCTGTACAGAAAGCCGTGATATCCCCTTTTCGGATATGCTCCCCCACCTGTTTCGGATTCGTGAATTCTACTGTCAAAAAGTCGCTCCCCGGAACAACACATCCCATAACCTCCGGGGAAAACAGGACAATCCCCATGCCGTCAATGCTCAAATGCGCCGTATCTCCCAGATGCAGCGGCTCCTCTGATGCCGTGCTGCCCTCAGAAAGAGTTTCCTTTCCACAGGGCTGCTCTGCCGCCTTTGGTTCTTCTGTTTTTTCTTCTTTTATCTCCTGAAGGCAGGACAGCTGTTCCAGCACCTCCGTATATTTCAGCTGGCTGTAAGGAGGCAGGAGGACTTTCTTCAGCGCCGGAAGCTCTGCCAGCAGGCGGCAGTCTGAAAAGCTGGTATCCTGCAGATCCAGGGTATTTAGACTTTTGCATCCGGCCAGAAAAGAATAGTCGTCGATTGCCACATCATGGAGGGACAGCTGCTTTAGCCTTGTCATTTCCCCAATCAGAGAAAAATCATTCTCCTTTACCATGAGCCAGGAAGGAAGACGTATGTCCTCTACTTTTTTAACAGCCGAAAAATTTCTCCTTCTGCTGTCCAGGCTTTTCATTTTCGTCAGATCGCTGAATGTCTGCAGGTCATGTCCTGTGTTTCTCTGAATCCAGATCACAAGTCTTGGATCGATCCCATACTGTTTCATCATTTTAAAAGTTCCTCCTAATTAAAAATCCCTGCCCGCAGCCGGCTCCGTTTCCCTGCTTATTCAACTTTCAGGTCATATTCTTCCGGCGACTTTATGTTGATTGTACAGAACCTGTATGTTTCTTTGTCTTCATATGCCCCTTTACAAATAAAACAGCCGTTCACAGTTTTGACAGACTGCCTTCGCACGATTTTTTTCAGTCCGTCAAACAGCTTCTTTGCCGCTGCATTGTCATAATGCATCGTTGCTGTCTCCGTGGGGAAGATTGCCGTTTCCTGGTATACGCCGTTTAAGTCTATATCTATCCGTTCTATATTTTCGTCACAAAGGGAAGTATATCGTATCCTTCCCTTCTCATGGTCTCTCCATCTGTATTCTTTCCAGGAGCAGGCAGTTGTTCCTGAAAATGCAAGAATCTGCTTATTGCCCTGATGGGAGCCGAAAAAATTAGTTCCCAGGTCTGGCAGGCTGGCAGCGTCCTTGAAAAAGACAGGGCCTTCATCTGAATATGTGGGCACATAATAAACATCAAACTTACTCTGAAATTCTTCCAGAATAGCCTGCAAATCCTCTCGTTTGGCATAAAAGCGAAATCTCCGTACCTTCATATGCATCTGCCTCCTTTCCAGTCATTCCATGTCCGGACATCGATTACCAGTTCTCCCGCACCTCATCCATGACATTCCAAATTTCCGAAAGCGTCACCGGAGCCGCATTTTCGTCCGCCTGTCCGTATTCTCCTTGCAGGATACACTCTTCGTAAAGCCTCTGCATGGCCATAAAGATATCCTCCCGTTCCTCTGTCTCGATGAACTCCTCATAGCGGTCATTAAGCTTATTAAAATACCCGGTGTACCTGCGGACAATCTCTTCGATTTCTTTTCTGTCCGCCGCCCTGCCCATCGCCTCCGTCAGCAGCTTCTTTGTATCTTTGTAACACTTTCTGGCGCTCCGGTATGCCGCCTCAGGAATAAACTCGTTTCCATCCCAATGGCGGAGCGGGTTCTCCAGGTTATCCCTAAGCCATCCTTCATCCCGTAAATGGGTGACACTTAACCTGTCCAGCTTCCCTTTCCAGTGTTTTTTCAGGTACAGGCCCGCTCCTTTGGGAACGCTGTCAAAATCCAGCTCCCGCAGTTCCTGCAGCCCCTCCAATGTTTCCATATCCCTCTCATCATATCCAAACAGATCCTTACAGTAAAGATTCCGAAGCCCGGACAGCTTTCCTGCCTCCTGCATATGGGTTACGGTGCCGGGAGTTCCGCTTATGTTTAAATATTCCGCCTCTGGAAACTGTTCGGCCGCCTGCCTCATATCCAGCTCTTTTATGTCGGTCAGGCAAAGCCTCTGGACCCGGTTTTTTTGAAGTCCGTATCTCTGAAGCAGCGCCTTTTTCAAGGATATTTCCAGGGTCAGTTTCCCACTGCAAAGACTGTCGTCAATCTGCAGTTCCGGCCGGATCTTCCCATACAGCTTCAGAAAGCGGGTATCTTTTGGAAGTACCAGTTTCCTGATTCCGCTCATATCCAGCTCCAGATTGTCCAGGCAGGTCTTCCCAAGGTCAAGTACCTCCACACCTGCCTTTTGCAGGCGCAGTGTCCGAAGCAACGGTACTGTGGAGAGCAGCTTCTGAAGCTTACCGGAATACCCCTGCAATTCGGCATAAGTGATACAGGGAAACTCTTCTAACGTATCTTTTTCTGTCAGGCATTGGTAAAGATCATCCCGCAGTCCTCCGGTATTCTTTCGGAACATCCTGCCATGTACAGATACAAAATCGCCGCTGTTACTATATTTTTTGTATGCCGACCTGTCGGTTTCGTCAAAAGACTTCCAGCGCTCTTCATAATAGTAATCTTCCCCTGTGGGCCACTTCCAGGAGTAGGAATCCCATACCGGACTGCTTTTGAGCCCGCACTGGCCTATGTACCGGTAATCCCTGGGAACAGGAGTATTTTCAATCCCTGTTTTTATCATCTGATGGTGATACCGGAAGGATTCCCGGTGATACGGTTGTAACCGCTCCAGGCTGTCTTTTTCGGGCAGGTCATCCTCCAGATAATCAAGCAGCACATAGCAAATGCTTTTGCCATCCACGGCAAGGATCTGGCAGGCGCCGTATTTCCCCAGCATTTCCACATAAAAGGCATATACCTCTCCCGGCTTTGCAGTTCTTTGTTTTAATTTGGCTGAGCGCTGCTCCTTTTTCATGGCTTCATTCCTCCCCAATGCCATAGATGGTCTTATCATTGTCTAATAGATGCGTTTCCACATTCGTATTTTCTATAAACGAATCTTCTTGCTGATTATCTTTTCCACAAAATTCTCAAAAGAGTCGGCAACTGTCTGACATTCTTCAAATTCCGGCTCACTGCCATAAACAATACTGCCTTCTTTTATGGAGATTGCATAATAAGCATAACCGCCTTCTAAGGATAAAAAGACAGGTAAATGTCTATCCCAAAACTTTCTGATCTCATCCTTCCATGCCGCATCATTTTCTGCGGCCTTCAAGCTGAGCAGTTCCCATTCGTTCCATTGCCATGCCTTGTCTCCCTGCATATCATAATCTTCCGAACATAAAAACCAGGCTCTCTCATCACCTCGTATCATACTTTTTACAATGGAAACAAATTCCACCCAGCTTTTCGGGTAGCCGGTATATCGGCTTTTCATTGGTTCAGGCAGACAGAATCTCTGTTTTTCATTCCTCTCTACAGTCCAGCCCTGTTCTTTCATACAGCTTATAAATTTATCAATCATTTTGCGTTTTCCTCCAGAAATAAAAGCGCATCCTCATGAGTAACAGCAAGAACCCATTCCATCTCTCTGTTAAAAACACAGGCATCCACCTGGTCCCATGGTTCAAGTTTCAAAATATAAGTGACAACTTCTTCCATCCTTGCAGCATATAAGGTCTTGTCTCTCTCATCATAAAAAAATATCATGTCTTCTGGCGGAATGGGAATATCCCTGATCTCTTCCATAGAAATGCATTTGGGCTTCCTCGCAAAAGAATTCCACATCAGACCATACTTCCGCAATTTTTCCTTATCCACATAATGCTCTGCAAAATCTTTTAAAATACAGTTCGCATCTGTCTGCGGCATCTTCTTCGCAAACTTGAGTTCTCCCATATTCAGCCTCCCTGTCATCTATCTCCGGAAACTTGCAAGAAAATTTTCATACTCCTGCTCCAACTGCTTCCCATAAGGATCATTCATGGCCTTTGCCGCCGCAATCCCCTTTGTATATAAATTTCCGTACCAGCTCGACTATGGCACTTTCTGCACTTCTGTCTTTGCCCAGTTCCACAAACCGGCGGCTACCTCAAGAAATTGTTATGTAGGGCAACGACCGAAAGTCTATCTCGCCCCTCGTTCTTTGCTTTTAACTATCCTTTGTTGATGATAATCTGCTGCTTATAATCTACATAAGCATTATGGGATTCGTGGTGAATCCGGCAAAACTCCTGCACATTCTGATAACCATATCTTCTAACAATGCCGGACAAGCCGATTTTTAAGATGTTAATTTCCTCACATACCGCAAAGCCTTGAAAAGCTAAGGATTGTTACCTGGATGATCAGCGCCACACCACTCACTGAAAATCCTTTAAAGTTTTCCAAAGGCAGATCCATATCCAATTCACCAGGCATCATGCTGGTCTTGAAACACGTCCCCTGCCAGTAAAAGGTCAGAAGCTGCTCTGTGCTGTATTCCTGTTTAATATGATAAAAATACATACAGGAAGCCACCTGATATGGACTAATTTTGATTTTCGCTCGTCCACAGCTAATGTTCCTCCGCTGACTCATCGTGATAATCCAAATCATACCACTTATACAGAATATCCAACACCTCTCCTTCGTCTTTCTCTTCCCATTCTTCGCGGTACACCTCTGCCAACTGCCCATCTATCAAATCTTTCACAACAATCCTTTTGGTAAAGTCAATATTTATCTCCCGCACAAGGACCAGTTCTCCATCCATCCAACGATAAAAGGAATTGGTTCCGCCTGCCGCCCAGCTGCGGGCCCAACCAGTCACAATTTGGCGGTCTGCATCGAATCCAGGTGACGAAACGCTGCCTAAAGACGCATAATATATAAATTGTGCCTGTTCTTCGTCCCAAAGCCAGTAATGCCAGTAATTAGGTTGATTTCCTGCATGAAAGAGATACCCGAAATCTTGAAAACCATCAAAATCAGCGTCAACTACATTATGAAACTCGGGTGCAATACCCATCTTACATTCTTTGGAAAATGTCTGGATAGGCTGCTCCATTTCCACCGGGTTCCAGACAGAAAACGTAATATCCCGAGTGCCAAACTCATCTTTGTTTTCCTCTGCCAGCTCTGCTGTTACCAACAGTGTTCCCAGTCTGCCGCCAGTACTCACCAGAAATGCATCGTGGGTATCATCTACAGGCTGCTGCTGAAAAATGTCATAGATTCCCCCCGGCTCGCCGTGATAGTCCAGATCGTGCCATACCATTTCCGCATCCAGCCATCCGCCGGATTCCGAAGGAAAATCTTCATGGTAGATCTCGGCCAGTCCACCGGCAACGCGATCCTGGATGGACATACGGATCGTATCTCCCTGATCGATCCCATAAATATCAATCCGCCGCATACAGAGCAGCTTTCCCTCTACCCATTGGTGAAAGGTATGTTCTCCTGTCCCGCCGGCGCTGCTGCGGTTGAATCCGTAAATCGTCTCTGTTTCCTCGTCCAGAGTAGGCATGGAGATCTTATCATATTCCGGAACGCTGACAAACCGTTTGTCGTATTCGTCCCAAATCCAAAGATGATCATAATAAGGCTGGTTTCCCCGAAGATAAGTGCAGGCAAAATCCATATAGCCATCAAAATTGGCGTCTATAATGCTCCAATCCAGGAAAATATCCGTACCCGCTGTCAGAGTTTGAAGAGGTTCATCCATGGAGTACGGGTCCCAAACAGTAAACTGTATGGTGGCGCGGCAAACCTCTGTCGGAGTTTCCTCATCCAATTCTGCCGTCACCAACAGCGTCCCCAGCTCTCCCCCTGTATCTACCAGAAAAGCATCGTGGGTATCGTCAGCGAGCTGTTCCAAAAGCACTTGTTCCGGTGTTTTTGCTGTCTCCTTAGGCAGCATATCAGGTTCTTCCGACAGAGCAGTATACTCTGGTGTGACGGTTTCAGAATCATCTGCCCGACAGGCACAGAGGAACAGGCATAGTGATGTAATGAAAGCTGATTGGAAAATCATCTTAAACTTTATCATGCGCATCATAAAGTCCTCCTGTCATCCACATCCATGAAACCCTCATCCCTGTGACACTTCCTAAAATGCTCCACAGAATGTTTCCCTGTAATTCAGAGCCGGCTTCATGGTGAGATGTATTGTAATAGATTGACATACAGCCGCCCTCTTAGTTCTCTTGACAATACACTATGGAAATACCTGCATTATCCCGCCCCCATGTACAGTATCCTTGGTACACCTCGTCCTCATATTCCGGTTCTTCTCCAGGATACAGTGCAGGAAAAACGGAAACACTGCAAACGCCAACATCCGCCGGGTCTCTGCTTTCCAACACCTCCCGGATATCACAGCGGTACAACCCGTTATCCGTATGCAGATAGAAAAACATTTCCCTTGTTGCAGCCTTTGCCCCATCTAACATTTCGATATTTTCCGTCCAGGTATAAAATTCCCAGGTAACTGTCTGTTCACACAGAAATTCCGCCAGTTCCTTCACTTTCTCCGGCATATCCTCCGCATCTCCCTTGGCCAACGGGGAAAAGCACTCACCGAGACCGTCCATGTCTCCTGCCTGGGCAAGCTCTATCAGTCTTTCCATGGTATACGGACCCTCGTTGGCTCCCTGCGGCTGATCTTCCATCCGATATACAATGTAAATGCCCACTGGCTTTTTAGGCGCATATTCCCAGGATAATTCATCGGGATAAACCGTTATATCAGAAAAGCCCGCTAAGTCCGGCTGTACTGCATCTTTCAGCACCTCGCCGATGTCGCAGCGATAGATCCCGCTGTCTGTGCTGAACTCATAGAACGAAGCCCGTGTCATAGTAACACTGCCATTGCTACGATCCCCATTGCCATATCCTCCAAAAAAATCCCAGGAGGTTACATCTTCTTCTACAAAGCATATAAATTCCTGAATCTGTCCATAAAGCCCCTCTGCATTTTCCCTTACTTTTGGTGAAAATACTTTATAGATGGTATCAGCGTCCTTTGCCTCTACCAGCTTCATTAACGCCTTCATTGTGTTCCTTGGAACATTAAACGGCTTATATTCCCCATCCACAAGCAGCTCCGTGTGTTCGGATGCCATAAGGTTCCCGAAGATATTTCCATGGCAGCCGCAGAGCAGCAGGCAAAGGAACAGCAAGGGAATCATTATATATCTTTTTTTGAAGTTTGCCGTATCCATGAGACTGCCTCCTCGGTTGTTCTATAGAATCCGTTGCCCTATTTTTGTCTATTTATCCTCTTACATTTGAAAAACATCTATGTCGTATACAGATTCTCTCTTTTTTTGGATCTACAACAAATATAGCGTCTGGAATCCTTTTCATATTCTTGATTCCACCTAAGTTTCTCTCTAATTTTTCCCACTCTTTTTTTAATGCAATGACTTCTTTTTTAGGAAGAACATCAAAGGTTCCGTCCTCCGCCATTTTTTCGATAGCTTTTAACCGATCAATTCTACTGCGGATTGTCTTAAAGTTTGTGAGCATTCCTCCAAGCCAGCGTTCATTTACATAGAACATCCCACATCTTTCCGCCTCTGTTTTCACTGCATCCTGGGCCTGTTTCTTTGTTCCTACAAATAATATTGTTCCTCCATCGGAAACAATGTCAGCAACTGCTTTATAAGCTTCATCCACCTTTCCTACTGACTTCTGCAAGTCAATAATATAAATGCCATTTCTCTCCGTATAAATATAAGGAGCCATTTTGGGATTCCATCTTCTTGTTTGATGTCCAAAGTGGACGCCTGCCTCTAACAACTGCTTCATTGAAATTACACTCATATATTTACCTCCATTTGGTTTTTTCTTCCCCACATGTCATCCGGTGAAGCTACCATCCTATGGCACCATCTTTCCCGTCCCTGTGAGTGTTTTATGAACTCTCCTATTTTAACATAAGACTGTTTTAGAATCAAGGGTTATGGACCATACAGCTTATAAAAAACTTAACTTATTCTATGAACAAAAAAATTTCTTACTGTCTAGCGCCTATCATAATATCTACAATTTCTTCATACTCTGCTTTTTTTGGTATTTGATACTTTCCAGCTCTTATTTTTACATCATACCCATGCTGATAAAAATACTGGTCCAGTTCTCCTGCACTGTCTATAATGCCTGCATCTTCTAATATTTTACATGTTCCATAGGAGGCAGTTCCACTTGGTATGGTAATCTCTATAATTTCTCTCTCATCAGCTGCTGGATTCTCCTCTACTGGCGAAATTTCTTCTGGGAGGGTCTCTACGTCTCCTCCTTCCTCTTCCTGGCTATCTAATTCTTGTTCCTCCTTTTCCTCTTCTTCTCCTATTGTATTTTCTACTTCAGAAGATACAGGAGGAGATGCCTCTACATCTGACAAAGGTTCTTCCTCTATAGATGCTTTATCATCCCTTCCTCCTATTTCCTCCAATAGAGTTGGATTGCTTCTTGTCATGCCAAGGGCCTCTGCCCTTGCAATGACTTCCTCATTTGTCAATGTTTTTCCTCCACTTTCCCGTCCTGACAGTATGATTAAAATAATAGAAGTTACTGCAACTCCAATTCCCAGTCCCCTCATATAATATTTTAACTTCATCCTCCTACTCCTTCAAATAAATTGATTACTAACTTGACCTCGCCAATTCCTAAGCCTAATTCCTTTGCTATCTGAAGCTGAGATTTTCCTTCCTGGTGTAACTTCAATATCGTGTCATTATAATTTCTATTCTCTAAATCTTCGCTGTTTTCTTCCATTGTCTCTATCGTTTCTTCTTCTACATCAGCTGAAATCTCCATTATCTGCTGCTCTAACACTCTTTCCTTCTCAGAATCTTCTATTGGTTCGCCAATTCCTACTAAGAATCCTTTTGTTTCAGCCTCTATAGAGTTTTTAATAGCTTCTTCTTTCACTGATGATAGCGTTTCCTCTACTACTTCTACTGTCTCTTTTGCAGACTTTGCTGTTTCTTCTGCTTCCTTTGCCCTGCGTTCTATTTCCATTGCAG
>OFFR01000656.1_pt1 | contig 19395 bp, 25 predicted proteins | sample 1521421 | NCBI WGS metagenome assembly OFFR01 (sample SAMEA3504087, study PRJEB24116) | mouse gut metagenome | biome: mouse gut; feature: mouse-associated habitat; material: faeces | place: Denmark | collected 2011 | reverse complement strand
CTCCCGCCACGACCACCACCAGCTGCTCGTTTGGCCTTTGGAATGTACTTCTCGCAAATTGTGACACCATTCAGCATTGTGATTGTGTCGCCCTCTTTGAGTTGTGTAGTGTCTGTAAAGCCATCCAGACAGCTAATAGGAAGAAACAAACCGTCACTCTTTTCTCCACGAAGTTTCAGGGCTTTGATGTTTCGTTTCTCAGGATCAAGATATCCACCGGCAGGATCTCCGTTCTCATCCTTTCGCCGCAACAGGTCATTCTTTTGTGCAAACTCGACACCAAGTTTTCCGTCTACCGGAAAGTAAACGCCAAGCTGGTTGGGGTCGGTGCCAAGATCCACGATTACCGTGTTCCCGAAACACTCACCACACATCAGCCGATCAGCGTTGGTGTGCTTGCGCAGATTTTTAATTCTTGTAACATACGCACAGTACATTTATTTTCACCTCTTCGATTTAATTCGTCGCTAAATGAAACATAAATTTTATGCAGTCTTATCAATACATAGCCTTTAGCTTGTGTGCCACCTCTGCAATGGCCTGGGCCGTTTCCACCATTTCGTCCGCCGTGTTTTCATATCCCAACGAAATACGAACGGTTGATGCAGCATCTTCATCTGATAACCCAATTCCTTTCAGGACATGAGACAAACTTGCATCCGATGCACTGCAAGCGGAACCAGCAGAAAGATAAATTTCTTTCTGATCCAGCAAAAGCAACAGAGCCTCGCTATTTACACTGGGAATGGTCAGACTGATAATGTTGTGTGTCCTTTTTGCAGCGGCGTTTTGCTTGTATTCTCCTGGCATCACCTTGTCCAGTTCTTTCAGCAAAACATATTCCTGCGTGTTCCACTTTTCGATTTGTCTGGGGAGCCGACTTGTGATGATTTCAGCGGCCTTACCAAGCCCCACGATACCAGGCACATTATAGGTGCCGGCTCTTATACCGTGCTCCTGACCTCCTCCGCTAATCAGAGATTCTTTCTGGACTCCACTACGCACATAAAACACTCCGACACCAAACGGTGCGCCAAACTTGTGCCCGGACATGGAGAGGAAATCCACTCCGCACTTCTTCACGTCGATAGGTATATGGCCTGCCGCCTGCACAGCGTCCACATGAAGGAGTATACTGTGCTTTTTACAAAGCTCTGCAATTTCCTCAACCGGATTGATTGTACCAATCTCATTGTTGATCCACATTACAGAAACCGCTTTGTGACAACAGAGATTTAACAGGCGGCTCAAATCTTCCAAATCCACGCTACCATCGGGCAAATTCTTTACATAGGACACCTCATGTGCCCATCTCTCAAGCGGATGCGTAACGGAATGATGCTCCAAGGGAGTTGTGATGACCCTCTCGCCAAGGATATGGCTGGCGAATGTGTTATTAGATTCTGTACCGCCTGACGTAAAGAAAATTTCAGAGACATCGGCGTTAATCATTTTGGCAACCTTTTCACGAGCATCTTCAATGGCTCGAAAAGCGTTTACTCCTTGCGTGTGGATACTGCTTGCGTTGCCAACATGATCTGGTTGGAACCAGGGAAGCATAGCCTCCAGAACCTCTGGAAACATAGGTGTCGTTGCTGCGTGGTCTAAGTAAATCACGAATTGCACTCCTCTCTGTAAAAGAGGCTCAGACCGTAGACAGCCAGTGCGCTATACTATCGTTCTGAGCCTCCTTTGATTTCGTTCGTCGTTATTCGCCAACAACATGGCGCAATGCGTCCTCAATGGGCTGGTATCGCTCCGTGTTCAAAGTCTCAAGCAAGCACTCGTAGGGATCGAGCTTGCCGCTCATCACCATCTTGGCGATATTGACAGAGAAGCCGCTGACCAGAGCAACGCCCATATCGTTCTCCTTGACAGGAATCGTCTCGCTACGGCTGGCAACATTCCAGAACACCAAACGAGGCATCTTGTATCCAGCCTGTTCGTACTTCCGCTTGATCTCGTCGAACAGTCTGGCGCTCGGTCTGCTTGTGTTGTACCCCCAGCGATCTCTGGACGGCGCTCCACAGCTGGCGCAGGAGTCAAACTCCATGTCGGAAATGATAAGCACATTGGCGGGAAGTTCGCTCTGATCCATGTGCTTGGAGATTGCCGTGTTCAAGATGAGGTCAAAGACGGCCTCCACATTGGTGTTTGCTCCAGCGTGGCACTCATGGACGATTCTCAACCGCTCATAGAGGTTCTTGCCATTTGACAAGTCAATCAGCTCTGGGCGATCAGAGAAAGTGATATACTGATCTTTGAACTGACCAGAAGAACGCTCGGCAAAATAGATTGCGAGTGCGTTCGCTACCTCCAAGGGGCGGGCCGTGCTACCGGGGAGCGTTACCCATGTCATGCTCCCGCTGTCGTCCTGGACAACAATCGTGTTGCCGCAACCCTGCACGGTATCCGGCAAGTTACTCCAAAGAGCCTCCAGCGTAGCATCTACACTGTTTGTACGGCGGTACTTGTTCACGATATCGTGAGGGAACAGCGTGCCGGCGTTAATCTTGGCGTCGCCGCTCTCCACACGCTCCAAAAACTCACGCCGCCGCTCAGTGTCATGGCGGAGAAAAGCATCGTTGTAGATCAGGTTAGCACGGGAGGGGACACGCTGATAGTCAATTCCATCCCACGTCTGAGAAGACATCTGCTGCTCAACCACGACCAGATAGCGGGACAAATCCGCCAGCGTGTGCTGATAATCACGCTCCGTCATATTCAGACCACTCCGCAAAAGCTGTCCATATCTGCGGGTCTGCTTGGAAGATGTCTTACATCTGGGCATCCACTTTGCGAGCAGAGAGACAGGCTTCTTCTCCTTGTAGCCACGCATATCATCGTGGAGTTGAGTGCCTACCAACTCAATCACCTTGTCGGCCAACGGAGTATCCAGCAGACACCAGAGATCGTCCCAGCGGCCATACTCAGGCACCAGAGATAAAACCGGGGCGACATACTCAGGGAAGTCATTCGCCATCGGCACCATGCAGGCACGGAACAGCCGCCGCTCACCAAGTCCACCACGCACATCGCGGGCGAAGAATAGCCACTTCATAGCCGTCACCTTATCCCCAAAGAACGCCTTGATGAAACGCTTGGAGATATCCTGCTCCGAAGCATTGCGGAGAGATGCGACCGCAAAGTTGAGATCCAGCAGGGAACGCCCCGTGGTACGGTAGCCAACTGCTCCATTTTCGGTTACGGATACATTGTCAGATCCATTGACGAGTGTATCCTTGACACCATCCATAAAGTTGCTCATTTCTCTTACCTCCTAATAAATTTTGAGATACCTGGAACACCTTAACTACTTTTGCTGTACGTGTTCAGAGATGTGCCCGTCTCTCCGAGCTGTCACCATTTTATCGTTAAATAGGGTGGGAGGAGACGATGGTTTACGTTCCCCTATATTGTACGGCAGGTAGGATTTGAACCTACGATTGGCGGTTTGGCTTTTTACCTTGCTGTTAGTGAAACTATAACATTTCACATTTTATTGACCGCTGTGTTTAACCACTTCACCACTACCGCATAGATGCCAGGGGTGGGACTCGAACCCACGACCACGGGATTAAAATTCCTTAAAACATTGCTGTGCGCGTTTCATAAGATACGCATTGATACGTGCTCTATCCACTGAGCTACCCTGACGTTTTGCTTGTCTTTCCAAGCTGTCACAACCCAGTTCAAGATATTTGGGCTGATTATCTGGCGCTTGATTTCAGAACAGACATAAGCGTACCCAAAGCCCTGCCCCTATCCGCTTCTCGGTGGGAACGGAATCCACTTGCGCCTTTTCGTCCGCAACCACGCCGGCTTGTTTCTTAGCGACTCGAAAGGATACCGGAAAACAAAGGAGTCTGATGCGGAGAGTAGGACTCGAACCTACGACACATAGCCTCCATTTAACCTTGCTGTCAGTGAGAACGAAATGTTCCACATTTTATACCATCGCTCTACCGACTGAGCTATCTCCGCATATTCGGGACGCATTGTTGTTTCTTAAAATTTCAGAATGACTTGCTGTTAGCGTCCCATAGTTTCATATTTCAAAGGAGCCGGTCAAATATATTTCTGTTTGGATGCGAACTTAGGGCTTGTCTCGTGCTTTATTCATTGCAGAGCCTCCTCAACTGCGTTCCGATTCTGCCGCACTCATGTGGGCGGCTCACATTTTGAAACCTTGTGGGGCATCGCCCCACTTGTTGCAGCCGTTCTACATTTACAGATACGACTTCTTAAATGGTCTGGTCACGTGCTCTATTCATGGCACGTACCTCCTTCCTAAGAATCAGTATGGTGGCTATTGTGGGAACTGGCGGAGTTGAACCGCCAAGGAAAAGATTTCAAGTCTTTTTTATAATGAAGATTGCTGTATGTGTCCGCCACCCATTACACAGATTGGCCTGACCACCGGACGTTCCCATATTGCCGCACTTACACGGCAGTAGTGGTCTTTTCCCACCGTCAAGAAAGGGGTTTGCAATGTACGCAATGCCGCTCACCACACGGCTGGCGGAGTGGGTGGGACTCGAACCCACACACCCTTTCGGGCTACTGACGGTTTAGCAAACCGCTGTCTTACCATTAGACTTACCACTCCATATTCGGCGGTTGCTAACCACCACGAGACGCATTTTAACGTGATGAATTAAATGTTCATTGTTTTGTTAAAGTTGCTGTTAGCGTCTCAAACCAAATGGCTCTTTTATTCAGAAATTGAGCCGGAGTCCTCTGTACTTAGGAGCTTGGTGAAATTATTGATGATAGCCGCATTTCCCTGGCGCTGTTTGGACATAGCTTCTCGCGTCTTCGCCAGATCAGCCGTATAGGTGTCAATCTCTCCCATAGCGTCGTCAATCTGTTGATTGATAAGCTCCAGACGATTGATAGTGCGTGTCACAAGCTCGACAGCATCATCCGCCTGCTGCGCAAGCCGATCAACCTCCTGCTGCTTCTCCCGCAAAATGTCACGGGACGCCGTATTGGTTTTCTTGTTGTTGAACGCCATATCGTTCCTCCTCAATTCACGCCTGGGATGGTGACAATGGAGCCAGAACCGGATACGGTAGGCATCTTACCATCCCACTGCTCATACTTAATCTTCTCAATCAACTCAGAAGTAAGGGAGGCGGCAATCACTCTGTTTGCCTCTGCCTCAGCTTCGGCAGCAATCCGCAACACCTCAGCATCTGCATTTGCCTTAACCAATGCTGTCTGCGCTTGAATCTCTGCGGCTTCCTTGTCCTTCTCCGCCTGGATCATGGCAACTTCCTTATCTTTGTTGGCCTGAATCTTAGCAGTCTGCGCCTCAATATTCGCAAGTTCAAGCTCCTGCTGGGCGGTTACTTTCTTTTGGATCGCCGCAGCAGTCTCAGCATCCACAGAGATGTCGGTGAAGTTCACCGTGTCAATAATAATGCCATACTTATCGAACTTCTCCTTGAGGTAAAGATCAAGCTCTGCATTGATAGTGGTACGCTGATCGCCAAAGATGTCTGTAACAGGATAGTTAGCACTGACCTCCTGAGTCCATGCGATAATCTTGGGCTTGATAAATGTGTCCTTGATCTCTTCGCCGGACTTTCCTTTGAATGTTACGAATGTTTCAGCCACTCGTGCCTCATCGAAACGATAGGAGAACTCCAAATTTACCCGAACCGTTTTGCCGTCAGAAGTAGGGATACTGAAGCTCTCATCGGTCTTGCTGTCGCCCTTTTCGTCAGAGGTCAGATAGCTTTGCTCAATACCGATTGAGTATGTCGTGACTTTCTTGGTAGGTGCGACCAGATGCCAACCTTGGGAAAGAACCTCACCGTCAACGCCGCCGTTCATGTTGTAGACGACGCCGACATACCCTGCCGGCACACGACTGGTACAGAACAGTGCCAAAATGATACTTCCAAAGATTGCGATTGCAAGGACGATTGCTCCGATGAAACCTTTTCTTCTCATTGTGTATTTTACCTCCGTCAATGTTTATTTGCTGTGTCTTCATCGCTTGGATCTTCCTCGTCCATTGCGTCCTTTGCATCCTTGATTAGCCGTCCAACAAACTTGCCGAGCGGTTTGAATGCGAAAGATAGCAGCACCCACAGCACAGCCGCAAACGCAAAGACCAAGAAAATGAATACCGGCAACTCTTACCCCCCCCCCATTTGAATACATTGATTTTGTTCGTCACTATACTAACCTTAAAGTGGCTCCTGCCACTTTAAGAGTGTAGCTGTTTATACAGTGCATAGTCTCTCAACCGTTCACGATGAGGCTTCCGAATATCTTTTTCGTTTTTACCAATCAGATTCTCACAGAATACCTCCGACGCAAATTCGACATTTTCCAAATCAAAGTTAGAACTTTCCTGTTCCAGCATATATGCCCGATAGAAAATTCCCGACTGTCTGGCTGTGTCGAACTTTAACGAATACTCGTGATTTGAATATTTGTCCATCCGACTGAGGCTGGCCCGCATCTGAAAGACCGTTACTTTGGGGCTATCCTCTGTCCGAATAAGGTTTTCCGAGTACACATACTTCCGAAAGATACGGCCTCTACCTTGAGACTCAAATCCCTCTGCATCCCGTAGATGAGTTAGCAACTCGGTTACGAAATACGGCATTTCAATTTTTACACCGTCAAGAACAATTCCGTCATCGCATACAGCTGTTTTTGGAAGTGTAAGAATCTGTTCCTCGGTTAAACCGAACCAGGCCAGATAAAGGACTGCACTTGGAACATCAAACACAGAGTCGTCAATTCTGTTCGCCGCAAAAACCGTATCTTCGATAGCAGCCCGTAGATGGTCTAAATCTTTGAAGTAGGTAATGCGTGCCGATTTTGAACTAATGCTCAGATCTTCCGCCATCACACTTGACAAAATTTCTTCCTGCTCCTTTTGGAGTTCGCCATGAGCAATCATATAGCGAACATAGTAAAGGACAGCCTTTTTATCGTTGAAAAATGTGCTGGACTTCTTCACTAACATGGAATTAAAAAGTTCTACATACTCATCTTTGGTATATCCTTCGTCCAAAGTCTTTCCAGTGCTTTTCTCAAAAGCCAAAACCTTATTCCATGTTTTAGTGAATTGCTTTTGCTGAGGGAATGAAGCGTATCCTTCATTTTGATCCGTGAAGAAGTTCTCTCTCATGGTATCCTCCGTCTCCCTCCAATGTGTTCCGTGTCATTATACTACCACAAGACGTTCCCGTTGTCAATAGCAAACAACAAAATCATTGAAAAACTTTTTTGGGAGGCTACCTCGGCTTATTCCAGCAATCGTTGTGATATATAAGCCATATTCTTAGCAGGTAGAGATCGTAACATCTTCAACAGTTTCTGAGAATCCTTGACCATTTGCCTCCAGCCCATGTAGTGAGCTTCCCAGAAACCATGCCAGTAACGATCAAGGCCAGTTTCGCTTTGCTCATAAAACCTATCGAGCAAAGCAATGATCTCTTCATTGGTAGCCTCCAAGGGCCGACGAACTCTCCCATTCTCCTTATCAACGACCAAAACCACTCTTGCGCCCTGCACAGGCTGGACGTTAATATGGAGGAAAGCGCTGGACGCTGAGGACATCTGCTCTGGGAGAGTGCCGTTATACGGAAGCATGATGTCCTGTGTATCTGAGCTGCGTAATTTTACAGCACCAGCGTCCAGCTCGAAGCCACCAAAGTCTTCGACCAAACTATTGACGATTCTCATTTTGCACTCCTCCAATGTTTTATAATTTTTGGGTTGACTAAACTGAAAACGTGTGATACAATATCAGCAATATCACGATAGTTTTCGTGCCTGGTGCTTACTATACCAGCATTTATACGTGTTGTCAAGGGGTTATCACGCACTTTTTCGTGATATGATGAATTTTCTGTTTGGGGGTTGTGTTATGGACTCTATCATTTTCACAAGGATTAAAGAATTGTGTGCTGAGAATGAGATCACAGTCAACAAACTGGAAACTGAACTTGGAATGAGCCAGTATTCCATTGGGCGGTGGAAAAACGCCACCTGCCCAACCATTGACAAGATCTCAAAAATTGCAAAATACTTTGGTGTTTCCATAGATTACATTGTAGGCGCAACCGATATCCGCACCCCAATCGACACTGTTATGCGAGATCAAGACTTTGTTTCCTTGCAGCGGGCAAGAGAACGAATGACAGATCGTGACAAAAACCGCATGATGGCAATGCTGAAGATTGGCTTTGACTACGCTTTTTCCGATGAACAGTCCAAAAAATCGGACAGCTAATATGGTATAATGGTTACTCACGAAGAGTTTTCAATCCACGTAATTCAGGAGGGGAGGTCTAAATGGTCAGAACTGTGTTCATACAGCGTAAAGTATTGGAGCTGTACCGACTCATGGGCACGATTTCATATCCTATCCAGCCAGAAGAGATAATCTCCTATCTTCCTCAGCAATGTCGTATCATATCCTATCAGAAAATGGCAGAGCTGAACCAATGTTCCATACAGGATGTTGCCGTCCTATGCAAAAGTAATTCTGGCGCAACTCATTACGATGTGGAACAGAGCCGCTATCTGATTCTCTACAACGCTTCTATGAATCCTGGTCGAGTTTTATGGACACTTTGCCACGAGATCGGCCACATCTGTATTGGGCATCTTGAGATGATCGAGGAGGCAGATATAGCCTATACAGACTGGCGAGAACCCTACGACCAGTTTGAAAGCGAGGCAGACTATTTTGCGTGGAACCTCATTGCACCATTGCCAATCATGCGAGAGCTTGGCATCCGTTCTGCTTCAGAGATTCAATCCGTTTTTGGGATGTCATCCCAGGCCATGGCACTCCAATATGATCGTTATGTGAAGTGGTGTAGAGGCCATATCAAAACAGCTTGGGAAAACAATATGCTGCGAGAGTTCCGCCAGAAGTACCATGGCTAACCGAGGAAGCCGCCCTTTTTCGAGGGCGGCTTTTCTTGCCCTCAGTTAATTGTCTGCTCTCCCCATGAGATATGGAAGTTTCCGTCTTTGTCCATATCACGAGACATAAGTAATCCCATCAAATCGTAATCAACACCAAAGCGGGTGTATATCTCGTCCAGGTCTACGTCCTCCCCCTTCATAAACAGATTCAATTTCTCTTTTGCTAACACCATTTGCATTTGATTTGACTCAATACTTCCAGAATAGGTGACAAAGTAGATGTCCTTCCAATCCGTAGAAGTGAACCGGACAAAACGCATATAGAATTGACTCATCCGGGCATTGTTGTAGTGCAGCTCAGGAATGATGATCTTATTGACGAACTCAAAATTGACAGAGGAGGGGAGGCACTGTTGCGTACAAAGCAGAATCCCGTTCCCGCTCTCCTTCAGTGTCCGCTTCAACTTCCGCCGTCCAGCCAAGGTGGTAGTAGACCCGGTGACAACAAACAGTTTCCGATCTGGGAATCTTCTGCGAATCTCCTCGGCATATGACTCCACTACGACTTTGTGGCGCACACCAATCACTACGATCTCGTTATCCCATTCTTCCACCATATTACAAACCGTTTGGATTTTTACCGGCGCTTCTGCTCCAGCATATTCATCCACAGTGTTTGGAGCAGCAGAAATACGCAACAGTAAAGTAATCTGTTGAATCAGCGCCATCATGCTGTCCTTACGGCTATTCCCGGTCAAAGCAAAGTACCGTGACCGCATAGAATAGAACTCCTCTACGGCCTTTTTGTACACCTCACGCTCCGCAGGGGCGAATGAAACTGGGATTTGATGAATCCTTCTGATCTCCTTGCCTGTGATTTCCGCAAACGTCCGGGTGATGACCGCATAGGACAGCAATTTATCCAGCGCCTCCGCGTTGAAGATGTCCTGTGATTTCTTACCCACTCCGAAAACTGTGATCTTCTCCGGCAAATGAGACTCAGCAAACAGAGTGTATCCAGGCTTATAGGCAGGAATGGGTTTTCCATAGTACGGATTATTGGTGCAGCTCAAGAACCCTTCACCACCATCGCCCTTCTCAAAGTAGTACAATGTATCCGCCCAGGAAAGCATATTGTAGGAGTTGTTATACAACAGTTCCAGCTGAGGCGCACATTCCGAAATGTTGTTACGGGTAACAGTACCAGTCATTGCCAGCTTGAACCTCACACGACGGAAGCAATCCAGTACGGCTTTGGTGCGCTTGCTATCAGGATTGGTCATTTCATCCGACTCATCAAAAACCAAGCAGACATTCCTGCCTCTGATCCTAATGTGGCGTTTAATCTGCTTCCGGTACTTGGAAAGCATATTCAAAGTGATTATGACAAACTCTCCATCTTGTACCGCGTCCAAATCGGCAAGGCTGCGGATCATCCGATAGTTTGTCATCCCATAATTCTTGAACACCAAATCCCAGTTGTTCTTGATGGAGATAGCAGAGGACACTACCCAGACATTCCGCGCTCCTTGGCGTTCCATCCGATATCGGCCCGTAGAGATACCGGCCAGCGTCTTACCGCCGCCCTGCTCCCATTGCAACAGGTGGTAGTGCTTCTGAAGAACAAGGTTGAGGTCGTGCTTTTGTGTATCGTTAAGATAAATCCATTCCTCATTCTCCTTGTCGTAGACGGTAAACTCGTCCAGGTACTGAGCGATATCCGACTGTTCCACCATTTCTTTGAACGGTTTGGTTTCTCGCTCATAGTTACGCTGTTTGCGACGAATTAGCCGCCCATACAGTTCATAGCCTTTGGCGTCCACCTGCCCCGAAGCCAGTTCATAGAACGGGATGGGCTGCTTCAGTTCAGCTGGGATAGAATTGCGTGACTTTTGACTGTAGCCCTTATAAACCAATCCTCCGTCCTGTTTGACCAACCGCACTATATCTTGGCTCGGCTTTTTATTTTGGGAACAAATAACACGGCGCAGATAGGCCAGAACTTTGGCCTCGGTGATGCGAACTTTCGCCCATTCCTCAGCCTTCATGTCCTTGGGCTGCTCCTGGTGCTGGAATTTGTACAGATATTCCTGACACTTAGCATATTTGTCCACCAATTTGGGGTTCTTTTTGATGTGAAACAGCATTTTCCGCACCTGGTAGTCAAACTCGCCATTGCTATCACTGCGTCCAAGCAGTTTGGCACGGGTACGATTTTGTTGCTTCAGCATCCTGGCAGGGGCAACAATCTTCTCCTTGGTGTAGGCCAGTAAATCAGCGGTATTATCCAGGCTGTGCATTTGAGCGTCGCAGTCCAAACGGTATTCGCCAGAGATTTCTTCGCCGTCCATCCGCTTCTGCCAAAACATCACCTTCGTCAGATAGTTGGTTACACCAAGATACTTGAACGCGCCGGCCATAATTTCAATCTGTCCCATAAAGGAGAAATGTTTCTCCATCTCCGCTATCTTCTGCTTATCCATATAGTCGTCAGAGAGAAATTGCGCCGGTACAACGATCGCCATAATCCCCATAGGCTTTAACAGTTCCGCCGCTTTAAGACAGTAGTACATCTGGGAGATGATCTCCCCCTGTTCTGTACTCCATTTCAAATTGAACGGAGGATTGCCGACCACGTAATCAAAGCGCATATCCGGCTGGTAAAACCGAATGTCCCGATGTTCCAGATTGGCAGCGGGGTAGAGGTAGTGCGCCACCTTATGAGATTTGATGTCCAACTCACAGCCGTAGAAGTTGGCTTCCAACGGCATAAAATTGGCAAAGGTGGCAATGCCGGAAGTGAGGTCAGCCACCGTCTCGTCCATCTCCGGGGACAGAGCCTCCATAATAAACTGGCAGAGAGCGGGCGGGGTAAAGAACTGGCCGTTTTCAAACTCCTTCTTAGCTTCCGAATATTCATGGTAGTTGGCAAAATCGGAACGCTTCAGGCCATGCAGCCCACCATCTCCGGTGTATGCGTTATAAATATCCTCGCAGGTAATCCCAGACTGAGCGGCTAAATCCTGTTCAACCAGATAAAGGATTTTGTCGTTCAACTCTTGGCGAGCTTCCTGCGGAATAGGTTCATTGTGGTATATGTACTTCATTCGTTCTCACCCTCGCTATGTATTTTCGGCTCTATGCACCGGAGATTTTCCGAACGCAAAAATGCCTCCCACTTCTTATTACAGAAGGGGAGGCGGATTTGCTAACCATCTTTACGTTTTTCAGACTTCCAATACCAGCTATCTTTTTTTTATATAGTGCTCAACACATTCCCAAAAAGTTTCACTGCTCCATAACCATCCAGAAGCTGATGTGGTACAAGCCTGTTCCAACTCCGCCATATCTATATCAGTGCCATACTTTTGTTGTATCAAAGCGGGAACGTAAGTGTTAATTGTCTCCAATACTTTCTTCAATGCTTTACATTTTTCTGCTGTAAAATAAGAAAGCTCAGCACAAACGTTAGTCCTACCAAACACTGGGATACAGATATGTTTTTCGGAGTCAAAGGTGCCACATAAGACTTCGTGCAAATGTTCATCAATTACAGCTACAGGCCATCGTGTAGTTTTCTCAATTTTTGAACAAATCTGAAGAGCCATGTTGCAAAACGGCATATCTTCTTTTGAAAAAGTCTGCATTTTTACAATACGTTTGTGTATTGCAACATTGGATATTGTACCAAGTTCAGCGGCGATCTTGCGTTCAGACGCCCCATCCTTATAGAGTTCCAATATCCTTACATCTGTAGCGTCTCTTGGACAATACTCACTTCCCTTAATTCCAAACATATACGCAAACCGACTGGAGAGATACTGACCGACCTCTGACACCAACACAAAAGAATGTCTCCGTCCCAGACTTCCTCTGAGAACATTACGTAGAACACTAACGAGCGTTTCGCTATGAGATTGAAAACAATAAATCTCGTCCCAAATCCATGTATTATCCAAATAATCACATATGGCATACCCAAGGCAATAAGCCGCATGAGGATCATCGTCCCATCCATATGGCGGTTTTTTCATATCCTCCATTAGCTGAACCAGATCCACCAATCCGTCATTTTGCATAGCTACGCTCAGATTCATTTGACACTGCTTGATTCCATTTTGACAAGCGGTATAACTATCTACTCCGTTAGGAAGGTCTAACAGTTTTGCAGTATCAGCCCGATTCAATCCAGCCCTTAAAGCCTCTTCGATTTTGCGCAAAGACCTATACGCTTTTTCACCAATGCCACACTGTTCTCGGCCAAAAGGAAAGTATTCCTGAATAAGCCAATCCAGCTCGTCATGAGAAATACTACATTCAGGGATTGATTTACTTATAATGAGATAATGCGAAAAATATTTTTCTGATTCTTCTGTGATACGCTGGTAAGCACTAATGATAGCTGCCTGCTCATCGTTGCGCCGATACAGTTCATCCGGTAGTATACCAGTGCCACGATATGCTTCCTCTTTTTCACGTTCTGCAAAAAATGCGGGGGAGAATACGCCATCTTGGTTCACATATCCTGTTCCCCGGTATTGTTTGACAAACCCCCAATATGCGTCATATGCGGCTAAAAATTCTGGAGGAACATCTGCACACAGTACCACAACATTGCTCACAGTTTTTTCTACATACGCTTTCATCTGGGGTTTATATCCAATCATATACAGCAGGTTTATTTCATTTGGATAGTTAAAGGAGTCCGCATAATTGATTGCTGCTCGCCAGTGTTCAACCCTCCCCTGGAATAAGCGCAATCGCCTATTCTGCGCTCTTGTATAGGTATACTCTGGGAATAAGCGAAAATCAAAGGTGTCTCTATACTCAACTCTTTTGCCCATCTGTTATGTTACCTCCCGATCAAGATAGCTTTTGGTTACATTTGCTATGTCCTCCAGAAAGCGCTCCCAATCCATATTGCGTTCATAAGACGGCCACTTATAATACTCTCGAATCAAAACCCAAACTACTTGGGCAATTTGCGAAGCGTTCAGAATTTTTACCATAGGGATAAAGTTGTTGATCTGTAACCACGCTTTGTTTTGTAGCACTATGTCGCCCCAGCAATCCGCATAGCAAAACTTCTCTGGCTTAATGATCCCGAAATACTTTTTCAAGTAATATGTTGTCGGCTTCCCAATATCATCATCCGGGGGCCTCCATGATCGACTAAAATAATCATGATGATTGATATAGAGATCATCACCTTTTAGAAAGAGTTGGCATTTACATTTCCCAAAAGAAACAGACGCGAATTTCCTGATGCCACACAGTTCTTTTGGCTTCTTATGATTCCGTCCACTGGAAAGCACAATGTACTCCGCCTTTTGGAATAAAAACCGTTTACAAAAATCAACGGGATTTGAGAGATTCCACCCAAAAGGTACGACAACCGCACCTGTTTTCCATAGCTGGTACTTACATAGGTCATACCACACACCATCATTGCTATCTTTAGAGAGCATAGCAAAGCAAGTTCCAACTGAAGTCTCAAACCGTAACAGATAGACGATAGATCCGTTTCGCTCCACAGTCTGGCACTCTGCCGCCGCTTCGATCATCCGCTGAATATAGGCCACATGGGATTGGTCATTATCCTCGACGATTTCAGCATCCGGATACCGCTCTTTGGCTGTTTCAAGTGAAGGATAACAGAGCCGCAAGGTATGACCGTCTCCCGTCGTAATCCTGAAACGCTTCAAATTTAACACCTCCAAAATCGTTTCTATTTTAATTACAGACGGGAGACGAATGTTGCTAACCGATCGTTACCTTCCCACCCAAATCTTTTTCACTTTGAGTAAGCTGTTTCTCAGAAAATCCATTGGTGCATCCAAAAGAATCATCTCGCACCTTCACCAGCTGGAACATGGTACAAATACGCTCCGACAAAGTAGGTTCCCGAAGGGCGTATTGATAAAAAAGCTGACGCAGATCAAAACCAGGCTTATCCGCAGTAGCAATATAGTCAAATAGCGCCTCCCGCAAAATAGACTCCATCAGCGCACCTTTATAATCCTCTTTGGGGCAATCACACTCATGGCTCATGTATGCAGCGATAGCCTCCATAGGTGTTTCGCCCGCTCCCTCCAACTGACAATGACCTTTACAGCACATGATAATATTGCAAGTTCTTTGCTCCATACCGTCCTCCATCTGCTCCAAATGCCGATTTACGATATCCCATGAGCCTGCTCAAACGAAACAAGTTTCTCAATCGCTTCGTCATATGCAGCTCGCGTCTTTTCATTATTTGTTGTTGCTACAACGCTTCCAAAATAAGCCGCAGCAGACTTCAAAGCGTCCCAAGAGTGTTTTTCTTCGACCGACAATCCCATATGAGACGCCTCACAAACCTCAATATCCGCGCAGTTTGTGGACTCTTTTCCACAGTGTTCACAGACATACACTTGATACATTCTCATGGTGTTGCCTCCGCTCGACAAAGGTTCCAATACTCCTCAAAATCCTGCCCGTCTCCATTTTCCCAGGAATCTCCGATCTCCCCATCATGATACCAGCACACATCGAACATATTGTAATCCACAGAATCGTTAAGGAGATCACTGTCAGCTATGGCATCTGCAAGCTGCACGGCCTGGTCAACATCCCGAACGGGAAAGATTGTCTCTTTCCCGTTCCGAATGTAGACAAGGGCAATCTGAATTTTCTCAGCCATTGCCATTCCCTCCATTTGACGCCGCCACGATGGGCATATCCATACCGCGCTCCTCAGTTTCGCCACAGAAACAGTGACCACAGTATTTCCAAATCCTGTTTTCCCGTGGCGTGTAGTTATATCGCTGGCTGGGAATCTGGCTGAACGTGGCGTAGGTATTCCGCCATTTGCCGCTCTGCTCATCGTATTTGCTGGAGTATGGTTCGCCCATCTGCGAACAATCCGACCTCATACAGGCAGGCGGCAAACAGTCCATGGCGTCGTCCACCACGTCCTGGGTCACATAGTCACCAACTTTTACAGAGGAGTAGGAAAAGTCACTCTCTCCATATAGCGGCCTGCCATTGTAGAACATCTGCCCTCCGCTGTATTCAGAGAACGAATTATCCTTGAAAATACGTGGGCACCCGGCAACAATTCCCCACGTTTCATCCTTCCGCTCCAAATCGTTGCGGGAATGTTTGACGATCAGACGGGTACCGGGGATTTCCGAAGCAATATCGGCTATACCTCCCAATATAGAGCATTGCACCGGGGCCGATAGCCTCCACAACATCCACCAGATAGCGTGGATCATAGAATCCCTCAACCGTTCCACCGTCCGGCTTCTGAGCGGTGAGTTTCACGGGAACAGCACCAGTTTTGTGAGTCTTTCCAGCTTTCCACGGTTTGGCCTGCTGTTTCCACTCGCTGATGTGGGCGGCGGTGACGGCCAAAGCCAGAAAATGATCGTTGAAACAATCCTGATTTTGGATGTCGCTCCGCATCACATCATACAGACTATCCATGCGTTCGGCCTCGGGCAGCTCCGCAGGCTTCTCAGGAAAGATAACAGCCACATACCCATCTGTTACAATGTACTTCTCATGGCTGGGATGGGCACCGGCGGTTTCCTCAACCGCCGGGTCGCCCTCTTTCCTGTTCTGCTTCTTCCACTCAATACGGGAAGCCTCTCGGTCGATCATCCGCTGCAATGCGGAAATTTGCTTTTTGGTCATTTTCATGAAACTCTCCGCCTCCTCATATATTGCTCCGCGAACTCTTGCAGATAGGCCGCACTGCGGAATTTGATATCCACACGGCCATTCTTAAAGAGCCTGATACTTTTGACTTTGCTCATGTTACGGATTTCAAAGAAATTCTCCGTCGTTTTACTGAATCCACAGAGATTAGGAAACCATAGGTGCCCCTCATCCATACGCCCACACTCGTAGTAGGCCAAAGCGTCCAGCAAAATTTTGGAATTATCGCTCAGCTCATAACGCGGCTCAGGGTAAGTCATCCACTTGTTCTCATCACAGTAGCAACCGTTGGGCAGACGAAGAACGTCATTTTTGATCTCGAACGCTTCTTCATCATCCTTCCATGCTTTGTGGCAGCTTTTCCAAGTGCGTTCCAGAAATTCGTTCATAGCCTGCTCTTGAAAAGAGAATCCACCCAACTGGACAAAAATCTCGTCCACGATCTGCTCATAACGGAGTGGCAAAGAGCGCAGGAGTTTTTCATGCTCATAGCTTTTGGCCTTGTGAGCATCCAGTGCTTCCTTATAAGCGTCAATTTCGTCGTCGCTCATGTTACGGTATCCACCGCCAGGAAGTTTAGGCTGCTGAGGCTCCGCTGGAACCAAATGTTCCATAATCGCATGAGCATCCAGCTCCACTTTGTAATTTTTGGAGAAGTAATTCACAATAGTGGAGATGAAGGTCTTGTTCCGCCGCGTCATCGCCTTGTAAACATAAGCCTCGTCACAGCTGAATCCATCAGCGGTCATGTAGGAACTACAGAATTTGTCCCTATCCACAGCCAGGATTTTGCTCTGCTCGTTCTGGGCGGATACCATCATGTCCGCGATTTTTTGGAGCGCCGGCCCGGACTTATCGAAAGCGTCCTGTTGACGCTGGCAGAAAGCCTTGTCCGCCTCAGAAATTCTATTGTCCGCCTTGATCTCCACAGCGGAGAACTTATCCATAATGCCCATGTCGTTCCATCCTTCCTTTTATTCGTAGCGCCGCACCACAAGGTCGGCATATTTGTTGGCCCGCTTCACAGCGACCTGTTCTATGACCAGCTTCCCAATCACCAGAATCAGTGCAAAGAAAATTTCCATGGTTGCGAACCTCCTCTCACTACAATTACAGAAAAAGGGGAGCGGTCTGCTAACCACTCCCCAATCTTTTTGTATCAAAAATCAAATTTCTACCTTTTCTGAGGGACTGTATTTTCTCCCCTCGTTTTCCGCAGCAATAATATCATCCAGCTCGCCCAGCATATTTTTCTTTAGCAAATATGCCTTAACACGGTTCTCCTCATCCGGCGTGATCCTATCTCCTTTCAACGCAAGCTGGTACATTTCACGAGCCTCATTGGTGGCATCCGACAAAGAGTACGGGGCGTGTGTTTTGCTACCACGCTTGATACGCTTCTTGTTGGCTGCCAAAAAATCTTGATAGGCATATTTAGCAACCAGATTGTATAAGCGAGCCAGACTTCTTTCAGTAATCATTTCCTTCCCTCCAAAAGTCATTTTGTTGTTGGTGCCCTATTGCTATTTCAAGATAAAACACCGATTTGCTAACCTTCTCACTACATTTACAAAAAAAAAGAGGAGGGCACTAACCCTCCTCCAACTGAAAATAAAATGGCACACCGGCCTGATATGGATAGATTGTAAAATCATGATCGCTCCATACTCGCATAGCGTGGCGACACGGTTTGTCCTTACGAAGAACCACCTTTGACCTTCCGTTAAACATTGTCTCAATTTGATCGCTGGCGTACCGATTGGACGTCTCCACCATCTTGAAAATGTAGCTTTTCTCTGTTTCCTTGACCTCCATGATGTAGCGGTATGCGTGGAAGATATCCCCATCATGTTCGGCCTTGTATCGTCCAGGCCGTAACATTATCAGCCCCGCTCCTTCCCGTATTGTGGATTGGCATTTACGAAAGCCTGTATCTCGCTACGGGTCTTGAAAAACTCCACTACATGAGTTTCCCCAGTTGCAAGATCATTCTTATAAGCTCCAAAACGGTAGCCGTCAGAATAGGCCATGCAGTTTTCTGGCAATATGCTAATGCCGTACTTGATATTGTCTACTGTCATTATCAACACCTCCACTATATATACAGAAAAAGGAGAGAGGCTGCTAACCTCTCTCCTTCTCCTCTCCATACTTTTTTCGAGCCGCCTCCAGAACGGCGTTGACCGCTTTGACTTTCTTGCTCACCCATTGCTGGGCTTCTTTTTAGTTCTCGCCGTTCCAACAATCTTGCCACGAAACCAGATTTCATACTCCCACTTCCAGTCGGGCGGCACTTAAATGTAAATTCCTTGCATTTGATATTCTCAGCGATATTCAATACTTACTCCTCCTCTTAGTATCGCTTTATCCGAATTTTTAGATTGTATTGCTTAGCAAGGTCGATCATATGCTTGGTGCCTCGACTTTCTCCATCCCAAAACGCTACCAAAGCATCCGCGTTCTGAGCCATTTGTTCATTGCGAAGGAATCCAGCTCGTTTACCGTACAGCTTCCAGTTAGCAGGGTAGTAGTTTACTGCATATCCTCTTTCCTTGGCGTACTGCTCTCCCAATGTGTCAGCTCCCTTGGCTTGTCCACATACCACCACAATCTCCTCAGTGATATTGCAAAGAAGGTTATCCAGCGTTTTCCGAAGTAGTTGGTAGTCACCGAAGTCACGTCCTCCTGCGACGATAACTCTAAACATACATCCACCTCCCACTATATTTACAGGCTAATTCAAAATATTGCTAACCACCAAAATAAAAAACGGCGGGGGGTTTT
>OFFR01000641.1_pt1 | contig 19787 bp, 20 predicted proteins | sample 1521421 | NCBI WGS metagenome assembly OFFR01 (sample SAMEA3504087, study PRJEB24116) | mouse gut metagenome | biome: mouse gut; feature: mouse-associated habitat; material: faeces | place: Denmark | collected 2011 | reverse complement strand
CCGCTGAAAGGCGCATCAAGGCCGCCTGGGCAGACCGCCTCGCAAGCAATCATTCATGCCACCGTTGAGCAACCTTTGAATTTCGTTATATGAGCAAGAAGGCCTTGAAATTAGCTATAGTAGTAACTATTCAGTTTTGCTTTACTTCGCTAAAGCGTGATTCTCTTTAGCCAACTAAAGCGTCATTTTCGCACTTTAATGCGTGAACAAGGCCGTCAGGACAGGCTGAGGAGCGCAGAAGGTCTTTCAGGCTGAGGCAGGGGAGAGGAAGTCTTCCAAGACAGCGAAAGCAGAACCCCATTGTTTGTATATTTTGAGAGGAGACAAAACATATGCCTAATATCCTTTGGTTCCCAATTGGCGCGGCGGTAGTACTGGGCATCTACTCGCTTTTGCAGGCGAGGTTCCACAGAGAGTCCCTGCCTGGTATTCAGTATTCCAATGAGGAGCATGAGGCCAGCGTCGGCATCATCCGGCTGACAACAACAAACAACGACCTGCTCCCGATGAACGAGCTGTTCTCTGACCTGGGCAGCTTCCCCGAGGAGGACGGCTGACTTATGGCAAAAAAGATACTCCACAGATTCATGCCGGCCCTCCTTGCCCTTGCACTCCTCTCTGGCTGCTTCGCCGGACCGCAAGAGCCTCTGACCACCGCCCAGGACGCAGAGACAATCCTGCGTGTCATGGCGGCCTACCAGGAAGTGGGGGAGGACACAGATGTCCTTACCTGGATAACCACTCCCCAGGAGGTGGAGGACTACTCCCTGGCCTGCTACAAGGTGGAGGGAATCACGGACGGGGCCATTGTCCGGATGGAGGGAGCCAATGCTTTTGAGCTGGCCGTCCTGGAAACGCAGGAGCCCGTTACTGACCAGCTCCAGCAGTATCTGGTTGACCGCAAAGGCGATTTTGTGGGCTATGCTCCTGATCAGGCCGCCCTGGTCGATGACGCTGTTGTCCTCAACGCCGGCGAATGGTCTGCCCTAGCTATTTGCGAGAAGCCCGATATGGCCCAGGCAGCCTTTGAGAGCTGCTTCGACCGGGGCGTCAACTCTCACGGCATCCCGGCTGTTCTGGGGCCCGGCCCGGAGGATTACCGCCCCGATGGCCGGCTGATTTACAACGACCCGCAGATTGACGACATGACGGTGTTCGATAACTCAGCCATCCTGTCCGCCTGGAGGAGCGGAGATACCTCAACCCTGAGTCGGGCAGATAAGAAAGTCCTGGCGGCGGCGGAGAAGGTCATCGGCAAATATGTAGCCCCGGAGATGCCCGATGCGGAGAAGGAGGCCGCCCTGTATCTCTGGCTGGTCAGAAACACGGAGTACGATAAGACCCATTACTCCAACAGGGGGTCGCCCCGGATGTCCTACGAGCCCTACGGCCCGCTGGTGCAGGGAAAGGGCGTCTGCCTTGGCTACGCCACAACCTTCCAGCTGCTGATGGACATGGCCAGGGTGGAATGCATTACAGTCACCGGAGCTTCCTACATGAACCGGGAGAATCATGCCTGGAACATGGTACGGCTGGGTGGGGAGTGGTACTGCGTAGACCCCACCTGGGAGAGCATCCCGGAGGGCGGCACAATTAAGGACGCCATCTACTTCAATGTGACCAGCGAGCATATGGCAGAGACTGACCACCAGTGGGACTACGACAGCGTGCCAGAAGCGACGGCAGAATGGAACTTCTGAGCCGAGACAAAACACAAACGCCCCATAGGGCTGGGTAAAAATACCGCCCACACATTTCCCCATTCATTTTTGGGAGTGGCACGCACAAAAATCGATGTATTTTTTGGAAAGGGGACACACAAAATGCCTATCAGTACAGGTTCTTTTGCCGAATACACAATCCCAGACGAGATCAAGTCCGCAATTCCCCCATATTTCCCCATCGCCTTTGCCGGCGAGCTATGCAGTATCTTTGGCCCCACAATTCTGGCAAAAGACGAGGATGGCGTGTACGGCCTGTCCTATGCCAGCGGTACAGCCGGCTGGGCGGAGGCCTTTAATGCTACATGCAGGAAACTGAGCCTCACCTGGCTCCTGGACTACTATTGTGGCCTGGCCTGGTACGATTCCGACCTGTTTGACAGCGAGTTGGAGGACAAAATCGTCTACGAGTTCCTTGAAAACGAGGCGGGGCAAAACAACAACGCCTACTATCTCCATCTGCTCGATACCCAGAAGAGGCCCAGGAGTAAGAAGCCCTCCCTGACCACCGAGGAGAAGGCTGCGCTGGAGGCCAAGCTGGAGCAGAGCGTTTTGGGCGAAATCGGCATTGGCAAAACAGACGAGGAACTGGCGGCAGCGTTGAATCTCAACCTCGTTGTTGTTGGTAACGACGACCTGCCGAAGGGCGTGGCAGCCCGACTGATGCCCAGCAAGGATGTCAAATATTTCGGGCTGATTGAGACGGGGCAGGCGTACCACGACGGCGGTGGCCGCTGCCTGCAGGAGATCATGCGGTATGTCTTCAATGTCGGCCACGGGAATCGCGTCCGCAAAATTTTCGAGCGCATGGCGTAGGGGCAGCATCATGGAGAAACGCCAAATTGCCCTGGATGCCCTGGCTAAGCAGACAATAGGGCGGCTCTGTTCGCTGGGGGGAGGCGGACAGCGCAGTCCGCACGCTGATTTCTCCCGACCCCGGGCTAGAGCACAGGGGCTGCGTGTTTGGGCTGCGGCCCAAATTCCCCAGCTTCGTGGGTTGGAAGGACACCTCATCGTACCCGGCCCCGATGTCGTTGTTGTTAGCAACATTGAAGAAACGCCGCGTTTGCGGTAAGGAGGGCTGTCCCTGTTTGGGCGGGCCTCTATTTTTTGCACGCATCCCCCAGCACCCGCTGGAGCAGTAGCCCAAGGGGCCAGCTGTGGTGGTCATCACTCCCCCACTGTCATCCGCATTTTCTCTGTATCAACCACCAAGAGGCCCTCAGAAGCCGCAGCTGGAGAAGAAGTCTGGACCGGCCCTCGCCAGAGAGAAACGCAATCCTTTCCTGCCGGCCGTATTTTCTTTGTATTAACCCCCTACAGAAGCGTTTTGGCAAATTGTTTCAAAATGCTTTGCATATGATATAAGTAACGCTAGGCATTTGCCTTGTCCCGATTATTCGTATCCCCCAAGGACGTATCTCTGTTCCTTTTGTCTTCCGGTCAGCAAATGCCCCGCGGGGTCGATCTGACAAAAAATACAAACTACCGGAAAACAAATAAGGAAAGGATGCGTTCTGCATGGATTATATGAATTTCCCCGAAGGGATGACTAAAGAACTGATGACCGTCATCGATAAAGCGGCACAGGAAAATGATTGGGACTCCTGCAGCGAACTGGCTGCTGCTGTCTATAAAGAAGTTGCAACAGCAGATCCCGAGACAGAGTTCAGTCCCGAGATGGAGCGGTTGGGCATTGAGACGGGCTCCAGGCTGCTGGCGGCGGTAGATACCTACCTCTGCTGGAGGGAGGCAAACCCCGGAGCTGTTTTGTACGAGCCCCAACCGGAAGACTTGAAAGACCCGGAGGAAGAGCCGGAAGCGGAGCCGGCAGAAAAGAGGGTATCCGCCTTTGATGTCACTGAGATCAGCGATATTGCGCTGTACTTGGTGGACAAAATCGTAGAGAAGACCCATCTTACAAACCGGTACGATGTAATGTCGCATGTATGCAATGTTCTGGAATACCGGTTCGGAGATGGTGAGAGGCTGGAGCAAAACCTGGATCGGATGAATCTGGCGACCACCAAGGACGTGCTCCACGTCATAGATATTTACTTCACGATGAAGAAGCTGTATCCCGACACTGTGTTTGGCCGGAAACGGATGTATGGTGTCTGGGCCCCAGCGCTCGATGCTTGCCTGCCCAAGCAGGGAGGCAGGAAAGGTTTGAAGGAGGTGAGCTGAGATGTCGACGAAGATGTCGAATACGATTACCCCGGATGGGCAGATCACGGATGCCATCATGAATGGCGAGCATGCGAAGACCCTGTTTGGCTGGGGCGCTAAAGCCCTCCAGGCCCTTTACGCCCTGGTCACTCTCGTGGCCATGGCTGCTCTGATTATTAACATTACTAAGCTGGCTACATCCGCCGGGAACCCCCAGGGCCGGAGCATTGCCCTGCGGAATATCCTGATTTCCGGTGTCTGCCTGGCTGTGCTGGGCAGCCTGGGCCTCATCTACGCCGTGTTTGTGAGCTTGGCTATCGGCTGAAAACAAAAAACAGGGAGGAGGTGAAATATAGTGACGCTGAAAGAAATCGTGCAGCGCATTCAGGAGTCCCAGCGGATGGCGGGCAGCAACCCGGCTCAGGCACTGAAGCTGAATCGAGAGTTGTTTGTGGATTTAGTCCGGCAGGATGAGTTGTACATCGTCCCGGAAGCGGATGTATCTATGGAGGCTCTGGAGCAGAAGCTGTTCCGGCCCTATATTGGGCCCGCCCAGGAAAATGACCCCCGGCTGTTCCTGCGCATCTTCAGCCATCGGGATGCGGCGGAGGCGTTCTCTGCCCGACTTGACCGGAATCAGATTTGCAAGTTGGATGGGGTAGAGATGATCCAGCTGGCCAAATCCTACTTCCTGCGCGGCGTGTATGGGTTCTTACTTAATGATGGCCAGACCTGGGCGGCTATCTCCTTCCCGGACTTCCTGACCGACTGTTTCCGGGATATCCTGGGTGACCCCAGCCTGGCCCGGCCAGAGTATGTCACCATTATCCAGTTTATCAATATGGTTCGTCAAAACCGGTATTACCACATTCAGGTGGGACGGCAGGACGTGGTGGATGCCGGGAAGCCTATCCAAATCCGCTTTCTGGATAGGCCGGACAATATCTGGTCTCCGGAGCGGGGCGAGTGGATTTATGAGGAGTGCTCCATCAAGGATCTGGTGCAGGCTGCCGGACTGCCGGAGAATGGGCTCATCTACATCCGGGCTTCTAAGGCCGACCTGGAATTGTCCCCGGCCAAGCTGCGGGCGGCTCTGTGCGCTACCGGCCTGGCCGACATGGGCACACAGTTCGATCTGGACTTCCACACAGAGGCCATTGCCCTGGATTACCGATTGGAGGACTTCGACGTGGAGCGGCTGCCCTTCCAGGCGGAGCTGGCTGAGCTGCCCCGGGTAGATCCAGAGCCGGAGCCGGAGAAGCCGGCAAAGAGAAAAAGAGAGAAAAAGCCTGGCATTTTTGCCAAGCTGTTTGCAAAAAAAGAAAAGCCCGTCGCCGAACCGGAGGAGGACATTCTGGATGTGCCGGAGCTGCCCCCAGAGGAGAAGCCTGCCGAGGCGGAAGAGCCAAAGAAGGCAAAGAAGGTTGTAGGCAAGCTGCTTACGCCCAAGCGGATGGTCAAGCTGTTCTTTGGCCTGGCCTTCCTGATTATTGTTGCCGCCATCATATCCCATGTACTCAAGCCAGCCCCCATAGACAAGCTGGAGAAGGCATTAGCCAGCGGCGACTATACCGGAGCAGTTGAGATATGCGATAAGTATATCACGGTGAACCCGGAGAATCAGGAGCAGATGCTCCAGATGATGGGAACAGTGCTGGACGAGAAGCTGGCCACCTATGCGGACGACCAAATCACCGCCAATCAGCTGGCCGAGGTCATCACCGCCTGTGAAAAACTCCCGGCCCTGACCAATAAATGCGATGCTGTTTACACTCAAGCGGCCGCTTTGGAGCGGTCGAAGATAACCTATCGAGAGGGTCTGGTGGAGACCTCCATGTCCAAGAGGCTGTCCATCTGGAAGGGCGTCATTACGGCAGATACCGGTTCCCAGCGGTCTATGCGGGCCAACCTGGACGAAAACGCTGGCCTGTATAAGTCCTTCATCTTCGCTGAGGCCGATCAGATGGAGGTAGGGGAGGCGCTGAATGCTCTCAGTTTGCTCCAAAGCTACTATCCTAATGACAATGAGATTGCCAGGGAGACTAAGGAGTGGTTGGATAAAGTCAGCAAACCTACAGGTAAGCCCCTCCCGGGCGACCCGTCAGGCGGCGGCGGAGAAGTTCAAGAGGCCCCGATTGCCGTATCCGACGTCTATGTGTCTGAGGAGGAGGCTGGCCACTACGATCTTCACATCAAGTGGCGCAATCAGTCCGGAAAGCTGATTAAAAAAGCTCTTTTCACCGTAACCCCGCTGGACGCGCAGGGAAATCCCGTGGTCAGCAATCCTTCTGAGGGCAGTCCCTATGCCAAGTACAACGCCATCTTTGGCGAACCCTGCGAGGATGGATTCGAAATGCCCGACGGACTGTTTTGGCCGGATGCCTGGATTAACACAGACTCTGAAATTGTGGCATTCAAACTTGATTTCATCCAGGTTTGGTACAATGAAGATGACAGTTGGTCTGATTCCACCGAGATTCGCTTTGGCGAGGAGCCGGCAAATCCTGACGCTTTGGAGGGTGGCGATCCTTCTGCTGAGAATCCGCTGACAGACTTGCTCACCGGCGGGCAGAAGCTGTTTTAAAAAATCAGAGGTCCCCCAGGACGGGGGACCTCTTTCTGATTCTTGCAAGACGCAATGAGGGCCAAGGTTCGGCTTACCCCGGATAGGTGGGGAGCGTACTTGCCAGAGCCCTGTTTAGGGGAGACAGCGGGGCAGGGAGGTAGGGATCCCGCTGCTTCCGAAATATATAATACACTTTTTGCTGCTCTTTGTCAACAAAATCGTAAAATTGGTGGGCCCTCTGGGGTTCGAACCCAGGACCGCCCGGTTATGAGCCGGATGCTCTAACCAACTGAGCTAAGGGCCCCAAAATGGCAGGGCCTCCAAGTTTAGGAGGTTTTTACTGCCGGCGGTTCATGACGCCGCCGTTTCTGTTTCTTCAACCTGCCGCGGACAGGCCCTTCCACAGAGCAACCCCTGGCGACTATGGCGGGATTTGAACCCGCGACCTCCGGCGTGACAGGCCGGCGCTCTAACCGACTGAGCTACATAGCCATATGGCAGGGGTGGAGCGAATCGAACACTCGTGAACGGTTTTGGAGACCGCGGCTCTGCCACTGAGCTACACCCCTATATATTGGCGGACCCACCAGGACCACAGCGCTATGTTCCTGTTGGACGGAAAGCTCTAACCGCCAAACTCTCCCAACTCCCCTGGCCGACGTCTGGCCTTCGCCACTCTTTGGGCAAGGCACGGGGCAATGCTCTTCTGGCAGCCGCAGTAGGGCTTGAACCTGCAACCTCCCGGGTCAGAGCCGGGCACTCTTCCAATTGAGCTATACGGCTATATGGGGTGACCGGCGGAACTCGAATCCGCAACCTTCAGGGCCACAACCTGACGCTCTAACCAAATTGAGCTACGGCCACATGGTGCGCCTTCGGGGGCTCGAACCCCGGGCCAACGCCTTAAAAGGGCGCTGCTCTTCCAACTGAGCTAAAGGCGCATGTACAAAGCCCAGGCTGTTTCCTCTTTCATCCGCATTGGGCACCTGGCGAATACTCTGGCATCCCTGGCTGCATGCCGCCTGACGGGAAGGAACCGGTCCGTTTCGGATTTAGCCTTATTGGACACTTGGCCACGCATGCAAAGCGGGCACCTGGGCTTTTGGTGGATCGGAGAGGTATCGAACCTCCATCCTGCGGTTTTTCAGACCGCCGCTCAGACCTCGTAAGCTACCGACCCATTTAGTGGTGGGCTCTCAGGGGCTCGAACCCTGGACCTGCCGGTTAAGAGCCGGCTGCTCTACCAACTGAGCTAAGAACCCATAGGTGCCAGTTAGAAACTGGCTGTTGAAAGCTATATCATTACCCCATCCGCTCTTTATGGCTCTTGGCGTAACGTACGGCCATTGCCCGAAGCAAATCCTGCTCCATTACAACCAAGCCAAGTCCGGGTTCGTATCGGTGAAGATACTTTTGCTGATAGTCTTTCAGCGGAGACTCTTCAGGAATATAGCCATTAGCATAGAACACCCGCAGTGCATCCCACAGTGCCAGCAGCTCGCCGTCTTCACAGATGGCAAACAGGTTATTCTCCAACAAGCTTCGTTCTTTGATCGGAGGCCGTTCCGGAAGCAGGGCCATACAATCACATCCTCCAAAAGATTTGTGGGCCAAGCTGGTGATACGGTACACTGACCCATATGGCGGCTCCTGCAGGGCTCGAACCTGCGACATCCTGGTTAACAGCCAGGCGCTCTGCCAACTGAGCTAAGGAGCCATTACAATTAGCGTAGGGTACCCCCATCCAAAAGCGCAGCGTTGGGTGGGGTTATTGACATTATATTGCCTGCCCACACGGCACTCCGCTAGACCGAAGGCTATTAGCCAGCCTCGTGTTGCGCTCTCTTTTGAAGAGTATGAGGGGTTCTGTTTTTAACACCGGCAGGGGAAAATTCCGGTGTTGGTGCCATGGGCTGGGATCGAACCAGCGGCCTCCGCCGTATGAAGACGATGCTCTACCAACTGAGCTACCAGGGCATATGGCGGAGCAAGCAGGACTTGAACCTGCAATCCGAGTTTCCCCGAACACCCGCGTTCCAGGCGGGCCGACTACCAGTTATCGCATTGCTCCAAGATCTTGTTCTGCCTCTATTATATGCAGTACCAAACTACTGTATTCTGGCAAAGACAATGGCGACGAGGGTGGGAGTCGAACCCACAAGCCTCCAGAAGAGACTACCGGTTTTCGGGACCGGGCAGCATAGCCGCTTGCCGTCCTCGCCATATTGGCGGAGAGCCTGGGACTTGAACCCAAACACCCAGCATAAGCCGGGTTACTACCCGATTAGCAATCGGGGGCCTTACCATTTAGGCTTACCTCTCCATATTTTGATTACAAATAGTATAGCTCCGCTTAGCCCATCGGAGACAGCTCCAATGCACTGAATGATTTTGCCATATTCAAAACGAGCAAAAGCGCCAACGGTGGATGAATCCACTGCTGGCGCGAAATGAGTCTATATCAAGGAGATTGGCTATATGCAATAGCACTACCCCGTGAAGAGACAGTCCATTATAGGCTTAGCACCAGCAAAATTGCACACTGAATCGCAGGAGTCACTGTGGAAGTGCTTCTGCTGCCAGCTTTTGCAATTTATAAACATAGTGCGAGCCATAGAGCTGTACTCCTTTCCGGTTCGGCAGGAAACCGTCGAACTCAATTTCTGGATGTAGTATACTCAATGTTATATGCGTTGTCAAGGGTAAATTGAAAAAATCTTGAATTTTTTTTGGAATGGAAGAGGTACAGGCCATATGGAGGATGCCCAATACTGGGTCTCCTGCAACGGCAGTACCTCCTCCAAACATCTAAGCCTTCGTTTTTGCAAAGATTATTTGGGGTTGATACAAAGGAAAAGCGGGGCTGGGGAGCATTGCCGGACAGCCAAGGTTGTGTCTGTTTGGGCTTCTTCTCTAGCCGCACAGAATTGCTCCGTCATCTACCGCATACAATAAGAGTGCAAAAAATAAGGAAGGAGCTGTTCATAAGTAATGGCAAAAAAGAAGGAAACTACTATCGAAACGCCCGCTCCCGCCTCCGACAAGCAGAAGGCTCTGGCGACCTGCGTAGCGCAGATTGAGCGAATCTACGGCAAGGGTTCCATCATGCGCCTGGGGGAGAACACAGACATCATGGTGGAATCCATCCCCACCGGCTCGCTCTCCCTGGATATGGCCCTCGGGATTGGCGGCGTGCCCAAAGGCCGGATCATCGAAATCTACGGCCCTGAATCCTCTGGCAAAACCACCCTGGCGCTCCACATCGTGGCTGAGGCGCAGAAGCTGGGCGGCGAGGTTGCGTTCATTGACGCGGAGCACGCCCTGGATCCCGCCTATGCCAAGGCCCTCGGTGTTGACACCGACTCTATGCTCATCTCTCAGCCGGACAATGGGGAGCAGGCACTGGAGATCGCAGAGACCATGGTGCGCTCGGGCGCCATTGATATCGTGGTGGTGGACTCCGTGGCGGCGCTGGTTCCCAAGGCGGAGATCGATGGGGAGATGGGGGACAGCCATGTGGGACTGCAGGCCCGGCTGATGTCCCAGGCTTTGAGAAAGCTCACGGCAGTGATCAGCAAATCCAACTGCGTGGTGGTATTTATCAACCAGCTCCGGGAGAAGGTGGGCGTGATGTTCGGAAACCCGGAGACCACCACCGGCGGGCGTGCCCTGAAGTTTTATTCCTCCGTGCGCCTGGACGTGCGCAGAATTGAGTCCCTGAAGCAGGGTGGGGACGTCATCGGAAACCGCACCAGGGTAAAAGTGGTGAAGAATAAGATCGCCCCTCCTTTTAAGGAGGCTGAATTTGACATTATGTTCGGCAAAGGGATCTCCAGGGAAGGAGACATTCTGGATTTGGCTGCAAACCTGGACATCATTGTGAAATCGGGCGCCTGGTATGCCTATGAGGGAAATAAGATCGGCCAGGGACGTGAGAATGCGAAGCAGTATCTAAGGGAGCATCCGGACGTGTGGGAGGCCGTTGACGCCAAAGTGCGTGAAAAGCACGGTTTCGGGGCGGCGCCTGCAGAGATGTCGGATTCGGGAGTGGTAAACCTTGCAAAACAGAAGTCCGGGGGAAAGTCCGGAGGCAGGTCCAAGGCATCTGCCAAGGCGGAAGCGCAGCCGGAGGCACAGGAGAGTGCGGGAAGTACGGAAGGCGAAGCCGGGCAGGAAGAATGAGGAGCCGGGGCTCCCGGCAAGGGGGGAAATGTGACAGGACAGCTGCGGGTGCAGCGTGACAGGGGGATATATGACAGTCACACAGATCGAGGAAATATCCAAATCCCGTGTCAGGATACTGATTGACGAAGCTTTCGCCTTTGTGCTGTACAAAGGCGAACTGCGTTCGTATCACATCCGGGAGGGGGAAGAGATGGGGGAGGAAGATTACCGGTCCATTCTCCATGAACTGCTGCCCAGACGGGCGAAGATACGCGCCATGAATCTGCTGAAGACAAGACCGTATACGGTGAAACAGCTGTATGACAAGCTGAAAACAGGGGGATACCCGGAGGAGGTCATACAGAGCGCGCTGGATTATGTGGCGGGTTTTCACTACACGGATGACCTGCGCTATGCGGTGTCCTATATCCGCAGCCATGAAAACGCCAGAAGCCGCAGACGGATAGAACAGGAACTTCAGGGAAAAGGAATCCCCAGGGACATACTGGAGCAGGCATGGGAAGCGTGGGAAGAAGAGGGTGGCAGCCAGGACGAGCAGGCCATGATCAGGGCGCTTCTGGAGAAGAAGGGCTTCCGGCCGGAGTCTGCGGACCGGAGGGAAAAGCAGAGGATGTACGCTTTTCTGATGCGGAAGGGATTTTCCGGAGAGCAGGTGCGCAGGGCGGTGCTTTCCGGGGAAAACTTTGAATGGGAATAAAACTTTGGTACGGAAATGGGATTTTCGGGAAGAAAAAACCACAATTTGGCTAAAATCTAATATTTTGTACAAATATCACAATAAACCATACTTTATTTTAGAAGATTTTTTGCAGAATATGGACACTCCTACTTGACAGAGAGGCAATTTGAGTTTAGAATGAGACTGTTGTGAATTGCTTGTTAGAATGTTTTTGAGTACATACATTCTATATAAGCTGTATGGCGGCAACGCTCATACGGTAAAATGTACAATGAAAACGGAATAGGAGGTGCCCCTGTAGATGCTTGAGATTGTAATTGCTGTGATGATATCTGTGGCAGTGACCGCAGTTGTGACTGCATATATTGTTTCCAGCTACCAGAAAAAGACTACGGAAACGACTATCGGAAACGCACAGGACAAGGCAAGGGAAATTATCGACGAAGCTCTGAAGGACGCAGAATCCAAGAAACGTGAATCGCTCCTGGAAGTAAAGGAAGAGTCCATTCGCACCAAGAATGAACTGGACAAAGAGATCAAGGAACGCAGGGCGGAGGTACAGCGCTCTGAACGCAGGATTCAGCAGAAGGAAGAGAACATCGATAAGAAAACCGAAGCACTCGAAAGGCGCGAGACAAATTTGGCAGCCAAGGAAGAAGCCCTGAACAAGGTCAAAGTCGAGGTTTCCAAATTAAATGAACAGCGCCTGCAGGAACTGGAACGAATTTCCGGATTAACCTCTGAACAGGCAAAAGACTACTTGTTGAAAATTGTTGAAGACGAAGTAAAGCATGAAACGGCCGTGATTATCAAGGAAATGGAGAGTCGCGCCAAAGAAGAAGCAGACAAGAAAGCGAGAGATTATGTGGTGTCAGCCATACAGAGATGTGCGGCGGACCATGTCTCGGAGACCACGATTTCCGTGGTGCAGCTTCCCAACGACGAGATGAAGGGAAGAATTATCGGGCGGGAGGGACGTAATATCCGTACCCTGGAGACGCTGACCGGTGTGGATCTGATTATAGACGATACGCCGGAGGCTGTCATTCTGTCCGGATTTGACCCCATTCGCCGGGAGGTGGCGAGGATTGCGCTGGAAAAACTCATCGTGGATGGACGTATTCATCCGGCCAGGATCGAGGAGATGGTGGAGAAGGCGCAAAAAGAAGTGGAAGTCATGATAAAGGAAGAGGGAGAAGCCGCTACCCTGGAGGTAGGTGTCCATGGTATTCATCCCGAACTTGTCAGATTGCTGGGCAAGATGAAATTCAGGACCAGCTACGGCCAGAATGCGCTGAAGCATTCCGTGGAGGTAGCACAGCTGTCGGGCCTGCTTGCCGCGGAACTGGGACTGGATGTGCGGATTGCAAAGCGCGCCGGACTGCTCCATGACATTGGAAAGTCCGTGGACCATGAGATGGAAGGGTCTCACATTCAGCTGGGAGTGGAACTTTGCAGAAGGTATAAGGAGAATGCCACGGTGATCAATGCGGTGGAGTCCCATCACGGTGATGTGGAGCCTTCTTCCCTGATTGCATGCATTGTTCAGGCAGCGGATACCATATCTGCCGCAAGACCCGGTGCCAGAAGGGAAACGCTGGAGACTTACACCAGCAGACTGACAAAATTAGAGGAAATAACAAACAATTTCAAAGGAGTAGATAAGTCTTTTGCTATTCAGGCAGGACGGGAAGTCCGTGTAATGGTAGTACCGGAACAGATTTCGGATGCAGATATGGTCTTGCTGGCAAGGGATATTTCCAAGCAGATTGAAGCGGAACTGGAATACCCCGGACAGATTAAGGTAAATGTGATCCGTGAAAGCCGCGTAATTGATTACGCAAAATAGTAAAACAGAATGAAAGAAAGGGGCTGTCGCACCGACGAGGATATCAGAGGAGTGACAGCCCTTTCATATTGCCCGAAAACAGGGATGTGGCTGAAGCGGCCCGCAGCAGGCAATTTATTGTCCAGTCTATGCATTTTTACCAAATGTGGAAAAACTTTTTGGCCAAATTTGTAATATTTCCTCTTGTGCAGAAGAAGATAATATAGTATGATAATGCAAGTGCATGATTGTATACGATAATACAACCAGGGAGCAATGCAGTTCCATAGGGGATAAAGACCTTTTCGGGTCCGGGGGACTTGCGTGTACGGTTTCTGTGGAATGCAGATGTTTATGGCGTATGAAAGGTGTGAAGCCTTCCGGGAAGGCTGAAACGGCAGCCGGGAGTGCCGGGGCCGTGTCATGATAAAGCAGTAGTGCGGGCAGAAGGCGGCGCACGGGATGGAGGAAAAATGAAAGCATATCAGGAAATGAACAAAGAGGAACTGTTGTCATGTAAGGCAGGGCTGAAGAAAGAATTTGAAGATGCGAAGGGAAAGGGACTGAAACTGGATATGTCCAGGGGCAAACCTTCCGTGGCCCAGCTGGACATGGGGATGGATATCTTTGATGTCCTGAACTCCGGAACCGACATGAAAAGTAAGGAGGGCGTGGATGTCCGCAATTACGGCGTTCTGGACGGCCTGATTGAGGCAAAGCATATGATGGCAGACATCATGGGTGTCAGTGCGGAAAATGTGATTGTATACGGCAACGCCAGCCTGAATATTATGTATGATGCCGTTTCCAGCGCCATGACCCACGGGGTTATGGGATGTACGCCCTGGTGCAGACTGGAGAAGGTGAAATTTTTGTGTCCGGTGCCCGGTTACGACAGACATTTTGCCATCACGCAGCATTTCGGCATTGAGATGATTCTTGTGCCCATGACGCCCCAGGGTCCCGACATGGACATGGTGGAAAAGCTTGTGTCGGAGGACGAGAGCGTCAAAGGGATCTGGTGTGTGCCCAAGTATTCCAATCCCCAGGGCTATACCTATTCCGATGAGACTGTGAGAAGGTTTGCGAACCTGAAGCCCGCGGCAAAGGATTTCCGCATCTTCTGGGACAATGCCTATGCGGTGCATCATCTCTATGACGAGGAAGACAGACAGGATAAGGTGCTGGAGATTTTAAGTGAATGTGAGAAGGCGGGCAGCCCGGACATGGTATATGAGTTTGCCTCCACTTCCAAGATCAGCTTTTCCGGCGCAGGCGTGGCGGCAATTGCTTCCTCCAAAGGGAATCTGGAGTGCATCAAGAAGACGCTGACCATCCAGACAATCGGATACGACAAGATCAACCAGCTTCGCCATGTGCGTTATTTCAAGGATTTTGAGGGCATAAAGGCCCATATGAGAAAGCATGCCTCCCTGATGCGTCCCAAGTTCCAGGCAGTGCTGGATGTACTGGAGAGAGAGCTTGGGGGCACGGGAATCGGTTCCTGGACCAATCCCAACGGCGGCTATTTTATCTCTTTTGAGGCCATGGAGGGTTGTGCAAAGGCAATCGTGGCAAAGTGTAAGGAGGCGGGTGTGACCCTCACCGGCGCAGGCGCCACATATCCTTACGGGCAGGATCCGAAGGACAGCAACATCCGGATCGCTCCTACATTCCCCACACCGGAGGAACTGGCCCTGGCGGCAGACATCTTTGTGCTGTGCGTCAAGCTTGTGAGTGTGGAGAAGCTGCTGGAGGGAAAAGCGTACAAGATTGCGGTGTAGGCGGAATGGTGAAACGGCAGGTTTGGTATGGAAGAATTCAGAAGATTAAAAAGAGACCTGGTTGCCAGGGGTGTCCTATTTGACTATTATCAGGATACCATGCTGATTCCCAACGGAAATGTGGCAAAATGGGATCTGATTGATAATAAGGGCGCCGCGGCGGTTGTGGCGGTGCGGGAGGATGGAAAACTGCTTATGGTGAGGCAGTACCGCAATGCCCTGGAGAGAGAGACACTGGAACTGCCCGCAGGAGGGCTGAACGGACGGGGGGAACCCACGTACGCGGCGGCCATGCGGGAGCTGGAGGAGGAAACGGGATATACCTGCAGTCATGTGGAGCTGCTGAATTCCATCTATACCACCGTGGCCTTCTGTAATGAAAAAATTGATATCTATCTGGCCAGGGATTTAAAGCCCGGGAGACAGCATCCTGATGAGGATGAGGTCATCAGTGTGGAGGCCTGGTCCCTGGAAGAGCTGAAACAGATGATATTTGACTGCAAAATTCAGGATTCCAAAACCATATGCGGGATTCTGACATATGCCGCAAAGTATGGGGCGGCAGAGAAATAACAATGTAAAAGCCGGCATAGAAGAAAGCCTGACCGCATACAATGGAGTGTCACTAAATTTGGAAGGGCGGCGCAGGGGATGCAGCTTTTATGGAAAAAAATAAAATCCGGTCAAAAGACATACTTGGCTTTTTTCTGTGTGGGACTTTTGGCCGGCTTTTTTTTGCTGAATCTGGGAAAAGGGATACTGCTGGGAGAAAAGGGGCTGTTTGACGAAAATACATTGTATCAGATGAAATACATGACTGTGGACGGCAGCGCGTTTTTCGGCTATATTTTCAGAAAAAGAATGGTAAGGCTGCTGGTACTGGCAGTTCTGTCTTCCACATACCTGGGTCTGGTGGTGTGTATGGGCACGGTATTCTGGTATGGCATGTCCGCGGGGATGGTTCTGGCTTCCCTGACCATCCGCTATGGTGTCAAGGGAATCATGCTGGCGTTTATCAGCATATTTCCGCAATGTCTGCTGTATATTCCCATGGCGCTGGCACTGCTGGCCTGGTGCGAGGAGCTGTTTCGGTGTATCTATGTGAGAGGAGAGTTCGGGGCCGGGGACAAGGGCTTTGTGGTGAAAAAGGCCGGGCGTCTGGCAGTGATCCTGATTGCGGCGGCGCTGGGATGTCTGCTGGAGGGATATGTGAATCCCTATTTGCTGCTGGGCTTTTTGAAAATATTCTGAAGTATAATTTTTTAGAATCCGTATCATAATAATCAGTAAATTCGCAAAGGCGGCTGATGATATGATACGGATTTTTTTTCTGATTCTCATAGGGGGAAGTTACGGACTGCTGGCGGCGGCAGGGGTGTTTACCGTGCTGGCGGCGGTGGGACTGATACCACGTTTTGCAGGCAGGACACATACGTCAAAATATGTACTGATATACGAGGAAATGGTTATTTTCGGCACCCTGACCGGATGTGTGCTGAGTATTTTTTCCAGGTACTGCCGGTTTGGCGCCTGGTGGCAGCAGCATCTGCCCGAATATGGAAATGTACTGGAGGGAATCGGATGTGTCTGGCAGGTATTGTTTGGTTTTTTTGCCGGAATGTTTGTGGGATGCCTTGCGCTGGCCATAGCGGAAATGCTGGACAGCATTCCCATACTCACACGCCGGATTTCCTTCCGGCACGGGCTGGGCCTGGCGATCACCGGAATGGCGGCGGGGAAGCTGGCGGGATCCCTTCTTTATTTCTGGACCGAACTGCACCGGACAGTGTGAAGGGAGACATGTGTATTTCGTGACAATTCTGTTTGCGGATTCTGCCGGTCCGGGAAGGATATGAGGGCGGGAAGATGAGATTGTGGAAAGGGTTTATATGGCAAACGTGACGGTTTATCTGAAATGTGACAGAAATGTGGAAGTGCAGTCGGAGGATGTCTTTTTGTCGGATGTGGGCGCCCTGCGGTGCGCGGACAAGACAGTGGCGGCAAAGCTGAAGGCTTTGAAGGTGCACCATTTTGGCGTGGAAGATGCAAAGAGATGTGTGATCAGCAGTCTGAAGATGGTGGAACTGATGGAAGAGGCTTGTCCGAATATCAGCGTGGAGATTGTGGGGGAACCGGATGTGCTGGTAGAACAGGTGAATGTGGACAGGCATAAAGGCTGGCAGCAGTGGCTGAAATGTGCCATGGTGTGCCTGGTAAGCTTTTTCGGCACGGCTTTTACCATAATGGCCTACCACAATGATGTGGGAATCAATGATGTATTTACGGAAATGTATAAAATGGTGATGAACCGGGAACCCCAGGGGCTTAATGCCCTGGAAGTCTCGTATTCTTTGGGACTTGCGGCCGGAATTATTGTCTTTTTCAATCATGTGGGAGGCCGGCGGCTTACCAAGGATCCCACGCCCATAGAAGTGGCCATGCGCAACTATGAGGAAGATGTGGACAAAGCGCTGATTGCCACGGCGGCAAGGGAGGGCAGGGAGGATGAAGTATAGGTGGTAAAGGGATGATGCCACGGATATATCGTTTTCATGCACACACCGGGAAAAAAGCATGTGAAATATGTGAAGCGCGGCAGGGGAAAGTGTGTGGTGTGTATGTAACATACGTAAGAGGCAGAAGACAGGGACCGGGACGGAAAAGCGTATGTGGGGAACAGGAACGGAGAAGGTCGGAATGGAAAAGCGTATGTGAGGGATAGGAGTAGAAAAGACCAGGATGGAAAGGAGTATGTGGGGAATAGGGGAAAGGCGTATGTGAGGAACAAGCACGGAGAAGACCGGGACGGAAAAGAGTATGTGAGGGATAGGAGTAGAAAAGATCAGGACGGAAAGGAGTATGTGCGGAACAGGCACGGAAAAGAGGCGTAAAATGGAAGAGACAAGTATGGAACAGAAACAAAAGCAAAAGGAATATGAAAAGTATGTCAAGGAAGTGACACCAACCCATAATCTTTGGCTCCAGATGCTGAAGGCCTTTGTTGTGGGAGGCATTATCTGCTGTATCGGACAGTTTATTCTGAATTATGCAGGTTCCCTGGGGCTGGATAAACAGACATCCGGCAGCTGGTGTTCGCTGATACTGGTTCTTTTGTCGGTTATCCTCACCGGATTCGGCATTTATCCGAAGATCGTAAAATGGGGCGGTGCAGGTGCGCTGGTACCCATTACGGGATTTGCCAATTCTGTGGCGGCTCCGGCTATCGAGTATAAGGCGGAAGGACAGGTCTTCGGTATCGGGTGTAAGATATTCACCATTGCAGGGCCGGTGATTTTGTATGGCATATTTTCCAGCTGGCTGCTGGGGATGATTTACTGGGCTGGAAAGTGTTTTGGGGTATTTTGAGGGAAGTCACAAAAGGGTATAGAAGCAGAGATTGTATTATGGGCAGGGTAGCGAATGAAATCATTTGTTAGCCTGCTTTTTATTGTGCTTTTATTTTTTTTCGATTATAATATGGATATGCTGAAAAGCAGAGAGGATTTTTCTATAGCAGGAAAACTGAAGGGTTTGTCTCTTTCGGGGAATACGATTCCAGACTGGGGAATCAGTGATTGCTTTAGAAATTGGTGGCTTTACGCAGTCTGATTTTGATGTGGATAAGAAGGAAGTTAAAGAGAAAAGGATCTTTTTGACGAGATAGAGTTACTTTCCAAGAATAATAGGACGCTGAAGCTGTTATCTTCTCTCTCTGTTCAGAATCATTTTTTCTGCAGGTATCAATGCAAAGATGACCTTGAAAAGATGAAGGCCGTATTAGTAAGTTGCTGAAGTATAAGTTAAGCGGACGTGGGATTGAATTGTGTGAACTTTTAGAAACGGATTTTGCATAGCATCCTATGGAGGAGTGCCAGAGAGAGTAAAAATCTTTTTACAGAGTAAATATCAATTTAAATAGTTTTTAAAGGAGCAAATATGGAAGAATTGTTTGAATTGAAAAAATTTGATTCCTATAAAGAAGATAACCGCAGGGAAGTAAAAAAAGCAGAAGGCAGACTTCCTAATAGCTTGTGGGATACCTATTCTGCTTTTGCCAACTGTTATGGCAGAGTCATCATTCTTGGGGTAAAAGAGGATAAATCAGGCAATTGGCATACAACTGGATTGAAAAATGCAGCAAAATTGAAGAAGGATTTCTGGGACACCATTAACAATCGTAAAAAGGTGAGCATCAACCTTTTGAAAGACGATGATGTAGAAACTTTCTCAGTGGCCGGTGCAGATGACGTGATTATGGTAATCTGGGTGCCGAGTGCAAAACGGGAGCAAAAGCCAGTATATATCAATGATGATCTGTTTGGAGGAACTTTCCGCAGAAATTGGGAGGGAGACTATCACTGTACCAGATTGCAGGTAAAAACAATGCTGAGAGATCAGGCAGAGGAAACTATGGATATGGAAGTGATTGAGGAGGCTGATATTGAGGATCTGAATCAGGATTCCATCCGCGGTTATCGCAACAGCCACAAATCCTTTAAGCCGGGACACCCTTTTGAGAGACTGGATGACAAGGAATATCTCAGAGTGATTGGAGCAGCGGGTTTTTCGAAAGACGATAAAAGAATTCATCCTACGGCGGCCGGAATGCTTATGTTTGGAAATGAGTATGACATTGTGAGATATTTTCCGGACTATTTTTTGGATTACAGAGAGAACCCGGATACGGTGCTCAGATGGCAATTTATAAAAAAACAAGCGATAAAAACAAGCGATAAAAACAAGGAACAACCAGGAAAAAATCAGGTTGTATTTATAGGAGAATGAAACGGCGAAAACCAGGAGACCGTTTCAAATTTTGTGTAAACTCAAAAAACTGACATAAGATTTATGAATA
>OFFR01000628.1_pt1 | contig 20008 bp, 12 predicted proteins | sample 1521421 | NCBI WGS metagenome assembly OFFR01 (sample SAMEA3504087, study PRJEB24116) | mouse gut metagenome | biome: mouse gut; feature: mouse-associated habitat; material: faeces | place: Denmark | collected 2011 | reverse complement strand
GGCAAGCGCGAGCTGGGCCTGGAGGACATCTCCGGCGTGGTCATGGCCAACGAGTGGGCTGACCTGGAGTCCGGCAGCGTCCTGGCCGAGGGCAAGACCCGCCTGGATGTAAACGGCACTGACTACAACCTGGATATCAGCTCCGCTCTGACCGATGTCGGCGAGCTGCGTCACGCCTATGTCCAGAACGGCACCAAGGTCCTCACCTCTCTCGAGGATGCCGGCGGCAACACCGTCAAGGACAGCAAGGACCTGGAGCGCCGCGGCGAGGGCATCAAGGTTGACAAGCTGCGCGGCGATGTGAAGCTGGACGAGAACACCGAGTATTTCCTCAACTTCGGTGAGCAGGTCCAGGATGAGTCCGAGTGGCGCATCGAGTACAACGTCAAGTTTGAGCGCTCCGTGGAGAACAACCTGACTGCCGCTCAGGTCAAAGCCCAGTTCGAAAAGGACTACTGCGAGCTGGTTGATGATGCCGGTATGAAGGAGATTTCTTCTACCGAGTATACCAAGTCCATCAAGCCCGGCACCAAGATCACTGAGGATGACCTCGCTGTTATCCGTGGTATCTTTGATCTGGCCGATGGCGACACCGGCAGCGGTGCCGAAGGCGGCATCAACCGCGGCGTTCGGGGTTCCGTCTACGCCGGCGCCAACAGCCAGAGCCATGCCAACCGCAACAAGAACCTGGCCGTTGAGATGACTTACAGCAACTTCGTGCGTGAGTACATCAACAACGAGAATGTTTCCATCAAGGACAGCGATAACGGCGAGTGGCTGAAGGTCATCGACAACGATGGCGACGGTGTTGCCGAGTACGTCCTGCGTACCGATTTCACCATGACCACCATCACCGACTGGTCCTCCAAGACCGAGAAGTGGGACTTCGAGTCTGAGAAGAACGTCAAGAACGGCGACATCAAGCTGGTCGAGGATACCAGCGAGCTGGCTGTTGGCGACGTGATCCTCTACACCTGGATCGACGGCGTGTGCCATGTCAGCAAGCCCGAGCCCATTGAGATGACTGTTGCCAAGAAGGGCATCGACTACAAGAACGAGACCCTGACCGGCACCGATGAGACCGTCTATGACTGGTCCGGCATTGAGCGCAAGGCTGACAGCCTCTATGACGATGTGTCCTATGCTGTTGCTGGCGTGACCTATGACCTGTATCAGGATTACTTCGGATTCACCCGTCTGTACAAGGAGTCTGACGGCGGCCTGGTCCTGCTGACCGACGGCTACTTTGCCACCGACCGCCGCAACGACGAGTTCAAGGCCCAGATCTGGAACGGTGAGTTCAATGACGTTGACGTCGTTGGCGGCGCTGATGACTTCATCAGCGATGCCGTAAACAAGGAGTCCGGCAATGTTACCATTGGTAACTTCACCGGCAACAGTGACGACGAGGGTACCTGGAAGCGTCTGTACCGCTTCAATGCCACCTATTATGATGGCACCGCGTTTACTGAACACTCCTGGATCGCTCCTGCCGAAACTCCCATCCAGGCCAAGGTTCCCAACAACGATCATTACACCTACAACACCAACATTGCCTCTTACATCATGAACGCGGACGGCGCTTACAGCCTGTCCCTGGCAAGAGACCACCGCGAGAACGCCCGCACCCATTACAACTCCTTTGCTATCGACGTGACCAACTATGAAGTCAAGGCCAAGGATCAGGTCCTGTGGGGCATTGAGGCTATTGATGCCAACGATAAGATTACCGCTACCCAGCGCATCAACACCACCACCGAGACCGTCTACTACCTGGTAGAGGGTACCGGCAAGGATATGGAAGTCACCACTTGGACCGGCTACAACAATGCTCCCAGCAACTACACCGTGGAGCGCGCCTATGCCGTGACCTCCTATGTGGCTGACAATACCAGGGACAAGTGGAACAACGCTCTGCCCTACGAGGTTGCTGAGGTTGTGGTCATCGAGTCCACCAAGGACACCGGCGTGCCCAACGCTTACCTGGGCATCAGCCTGGAGCAGAAGCTGTTCGGCAACAACCAGATCGGCCTGAACGGCCTGGGCCTCCATGACGACACCTGGGGTCTGGATACCGTGACTATGAAGCCCGGCACTCAGAAGGAATCTACTCTCGCCGTCCTTCCTGAGAACGATTCCAAGTGGCCCAACGAGACTGCCGACATGATGCGGTTCTACTATGCCGACAGCGATGGCGAGGCTGTGCGGATTGATAAAAACTTCGATTATTACCGCATCTATGCTGGCCGCGTTGTGACTTCTCCCTACGTTGAGGGCCGCAACTACATCCAGATCACCAAGGATGGCTCTACTAATGCTACCCAGAAGAATTCCTTCTTCTTCCCCCACGACATTGATACCTCTTACAATGTGACTTATGACGCAGCCAATCACATGCGTACCCGCTACGATGTGGATTATACCCATGACTTCGACATCGATGACATGGTGGTCTACATGGTTGACGGCGACGGCAACGTGGGCTTCGTGGTCAACGTTAACAAGAGCGTCTATGGTGAGGACGATGATATCGTTCCCGGCCTGAAAGAGCTGTGGAAGGAAATCAACGTGGACTACGCTGGCAGCGGTACTGCCAAGGTCAGGTTCTTCGGTCAGGATGTCGACGCGAAAACAAAGACCCTGGCCGTGGACTACGCCAAGGCCAAGGCCTTTGTGGAGGCCAACCCCAACGCGGATATCATTGAGATCAGCGGCAGTGACAGTTGGATTCTTACCGACGGCAACGATGTGCTGAAGACAGAGGCTGAGCTGGTCCTTTCCGGTGCGACCTGGAAGGTCCGTATCGGGGACGATGTCTACACCCTCATTCAGCGTGGTGCTGCCCACAACATGTTCGCCAATCTGGTCAGCACTGAACAGATGGATGTTGTTTGGAATCGTGTGGCTACCATCAACGCTCAGGGTGCGGCCGCCATTAGATTGTCAAACCGCGACATCCTGGTCACCAACCTGATATTCAAGACCGATGCGGATTGGTGCGAAGTTGTTGACGTAGTTGGCTGCGATGCCAACGGCACCGAGAACCTCAACCTGACTGCTGCCACCTGCGATCACATCTTGGTCACTCTGCGGACCAGTGATGGCATGGAGCAGACTGTCAAGGTCCAGGTCCTGCTTCCCGATGAGCAGCCTCTCGCCAGCTACACCCTGGATATTGACGAGGCTGTCACGACCTACCTGTGGAAGGGCACTGAGCCCACCTGGGACTGGAACGTGAACGCACACGATGCTTGGACCGAGGGCAGTATTTCCAGCTATGACATGAGCGGCTATGATCTCCTGTTCATCGCTGACCGTCCGGGTACGCTCACCGTTACCGGCATCAAACCCGATGGCACTGTAGATTCTTCCTATCCTGTTGCCGCTGTGAAGGATAGCTTCAGCAACGGAACGACCTATACCGTTGGCGGCGTTGCTACTGGCGTGGCTTGCTTGAAGATTCCCGCTGTCACCATGGACATCAAGGTGACCTTCACTCCCGACCCGACCGCTGTTCCCGTTGATGGTGAGATCACCAAGCTGAACCTGCATCACGGTGGTTTGCACAGCGAGTATGGCTTTGCTTGGCAAGAGACAGACGGTGACGATGTTGTTATCGTTGTCGCGGACGAGAGCGCTCTGCCTGCTGAGGGCGATAGAAGCGTTGATGTGGTCAAGAAGTGGTTCGGACTGAATAAAGATGGCACCAGCATTGGTACCAGCAGTGCGATTACTGGTGTGCTTGGCGTTGAGGAAATTGAGGATGTGCCTTCCGAGTACGCAATGGGCTACACGGTGATTGCCAGAGGTGCAAACGGCGGCGAGGATGCCACCAAGGATGTTTACTTCAAGGTTTACGATGATGACGCATACATTGTAAGCTTCTGGGGTGGCAATGGAACCGAGGGCCGTAATAACATTCAGTTTACCCTGAGTGATATTGAGGGTACCCAGCTCACTCTGGATGAGCTGAACGCTCTGGGTATCACCTCTGCTGAAATTACAGTGGGTAACACGACCAAGACCATCAACAAGGATGATTCCGTTTCCGATACGATTAGTGGTCACACTGACATTATGAATGGTAAGAGCATTGCCACTACCACCTTTAACCCGCAGGGTGCTGGTGTTCTGGTCTATGCTGGCGCACATTCTGCGATCGGAACAGATCCCCTGATCCCGGCTGGCACAACAACCCAGTATCATCAGGACGGCTGGAATGAGCCTACCAGCAGCACTGGTACTGTTGTGAGCATCAAGCTCTTTGCTGACGATACCGAGATCAAGATTGTTGCAACAAACGGCAAGCTCAACTAACCTCTACCCATACAGCTTTATTAAGGACCCCCAAGGGCTTCAGCCCTTGGGGGTCTCCCCACTTACCGAAAAGCGATGTATTCGTATTGTACACCGTTGATATTTACGCGCGGATGCTTCCCGGTGTCCGCCGCGATACGGAATCCTGTGGTAGTTATTGTGATCGCATCCGATGACACAAGCCTCCCCCCAGCGAATACCCGCCCAATGACGTCTGTGCTGCTGGTGAAGCCTTGATTTGCAAAACCAATCACAACCGAGGGGCTGAATCCAATTTTGAATTCCTGCTCCCGGTATGCGACTCCCACATAACTTCCCACCACATACGGTTTCTGGGCCGCCTCTGTCCGGGCGGTGTCAGCCGTCTTCTGCGCCGCCGTGACTTTTTTGGTCAATTCAGCGTCCGCCTGCCTGGCCTCCGTCTTTGCTCCCTCAATACCGGTTTCGATTCCAGCCATGGCATCGTTAAAATCCGTCCGCATGATCCTGTCCGTCTCCTCCCACTGAGGCAGATGATACTTTTCTGTGTAATTCATACAACATTCTCCTTTTCGTTTTGATTGTCCGGCAAAAAACCGTTACACACTGGTGTGTAACGGGCGGAAAGTTGTATGCTGCTGTGCAACGGCGGAATGTACAAAAAATCCGGGTCCAAAAATGGAAACCCTCCCGGACTTGACATCACGCGTCCGGGAGGGTATAATAAACATAAGGATAGGGCGCTGCCGGCAAACGGGAGGCCCCTCCTGGTTAAGCTACAGAAGTAACCGCCTGGTTGGTAGCCAAAGGGCGGTTACTTCTTTTTGTCAAAAAATTGCGCGATCTGTACGCACAATCCAACAATGCTGATGAGTACGAGCGTGTAAGCAAAAAGCTCGCCGTATGTAACCATTGCACCGCCTCCTCCGTTTCATGGACGCGGAGGAGGGGAAAGAAGCACCTCCTCCGCAAATGGAGGAGCCTACCCTGTCTGCCGTTTGAACCCGCAGCGCCCCGTCCTGTTACAGGGGCTGTCCTGATTTTACCATATCCCCCGCAGGATGTCAAATTTCTGCACAAATATCTCCCTCCAAAGCCGCCGGAAGCCAGCATTCCGGCGGCTTGACTTATTGGCCGAAAGTTATATAATAGAAGCAACCGTCAACATTCGGAGGGATCTCCTTGAACAGCAGTCAAACCAATTTTCGCCGGGGCATCCGGGATGGTATGCCTATCGCGCTGGGCTACTTTGCCGTAGCTTTCACCCTGGGCATCGCCGCCCGGAACGCCGGTTTTTCCGCTCTGCAGGCCATGGTGGAGAGCCTGACCAACAACGCCTCCGCCGGAGAATACGCGGTATTCTCCCTGGTCTCCGCCGGGGCGGGGTATTGGGAAGTAGCCGTTATGACGCTGGTAGCCAACGCCCGGTATCTCCTGATGAGCTGCGCTCTCAGCCAGAAGCTGGCCCCGGAGACGTCCCTCCGACACCGGATGCTGGTTGCCTTTGATGTAACCGATGAAATTTTTGGCATTTCCATTGCCTTCCCCGGGCGGCTGGACCCCTGGTATACCTACGGCGCCGTAGCGGTTGCCATCCCCGGCTGGGGGCTGGGGACTTTTTTCGGCGCGGCGGCGGGCAGCGTGCTGCCCCTGCGGCTGGTAAGCGCCCTGAGCGTGGGGCTGTACGGGATGTTCCTGGCCATTATCATACCTCCGGCCAGAGAAAGCCGGGTGGTGCGGGGGCTGGTGCTGCTCAGCTTTGCCGCCAGCTTCATTGCCGGCCGGTGGAGCCTGCTCTCCGGCATTTCCTCCGGCGTCAGGACGATTTTCCTGACCGTGGTCATTTCCCTTGGCGCGGCCATTCTGTTTCCCAGAAGAGATGAAGAACAAACGGAGGAACAGGTATGAGGAACATCTGGCTCTACATTCTGGTTTCCGCCGGAGTATCCTATCTCATCCGGGTCACGCCCCTGGTGCTCATCCGGCGGGAGATCACCAACCGGACGATTCGCTCGTTTCTCTACTATGTGCCCTATGTGACACTTGCCGTCATGACATTCCCCGCCATAATTACCGCCCCCCAGATCCCCCTGGCAGGGATTCTTGCGCTGGCGGTGGGAATCATCGCAGCGTGGAAGGGCGTCAATATGGTAGGCATTGCCGCATTGTGCTGTATTGTTGTATTTATCTGCGAAGCTATTGTGGGCTGATCAGGTGAATCCCCAGGTTCAGGACTCCGCAGAGCAGCATCACCAAAATGGGATTCCATTTCCATTTTCTCAGAACAAAAAATGCTCCCGCAAACAAAAGCAGAAGTACCTTGTCCCCGGCCACATTCAGCAGCAGGGAAAGACCGGCGGCGGCAATCAGGGCAACCACGGCGGGCCGCAGGCTTGACAGGACACTCTGCAGTGTGGACACGTTTTTGTATTTGTTATACAGAAGGGCAAGCGCGGACACGATAACGCAGGACGGCAGAATACAGCCGCCGGTGGCAACCAAAGCCCCCGGGATTCCACCGATACGGATCCCTACAAAAGTGGCGGAATTCACCGCAATGGGCCCGGGTGTCATCTCCGCAATGGTGATCAGATCCGTAAATTCATTCATGGTCAGCCAGCCGTGTCCGTTCACTACTTCACTCTGAATCAGGGGCATGGCGGCATATCCTCCGCCGATACTGAACATCCCCACTTTGATAAAACTGAGAAACAGCTGAAGATAAATCATTCATGTACCCCCTTTTTTCTCTTCCATATTTCCATAAGAATACCTGCCGCCGCGGCAGCCAGGATAATATAGATCACATTTATCCCAAAGACAAATGTAGCCACAAAAGCCGCCACCATGACCACATAGGAAGGAATCTGCCGTGTTTTCAGCACATTTCCCCCCAGATTGCATACCACATCCAGAATCACCGCAACTACTCCTGCCTGCATTCCCTTCAGCAGAAATGCCACATAACGGTTCGCGGCAAACGCCTGATAAAAAAAGGATACCGCTGTGAGAATCAGCATGGGGGGCAGAATGGTGCCTATGACGGCTGTGATCATCCCTATGGCTCCCGCCACCCGCCATCCCACCAGAATCGCCGCATTCACTGCAATGGCTCCCGGAGATGACTGGGCCAGGGCCGTCATATCCAGCATTTCTTCCTCATTGATCCAGTGCAGTTCGTCCACAAACTTTTTCTTCATGAAAGTAATGATCACAAAACCGCCGCCAAATGTAAAGGCGCTTATGTACAGTGTACTGAAAAATAATTTCCAGAGCAGATTCGCCTTTGAACCCTTTTCCATTTATGTCCCCCCTGCCTTTAGAGTTTATTCCCGGACCGGTTTTCACCCTGCCGGTTCGATTCCTTTGCCGCGCGTCTTCCTGCCGGCTTCGGCTTCCCCGGCGCGGCGCATCCCTGGTTTCCTCCTCCACACCGCGGCCTCTTCCCACGGAAGCACATTTGCCGATAACGGCAGTAACATGACACCCGCCCCCGTATCAAGCACTGCAATTGTCACGCCCCTGCCATCCATTTCCCTGGGAACATTTCCTGCCGTCAATTCTCTCACACGCTGCATAAATGAAATCCCGGCATATCTTTCATTTATTGTATGCCGGGAAAATTTCAATGTGTTCTAAAGTATTTTATTTGTTTTCTGCTTCCCCGGCTCCGCAGATCCCGAACAAAGACAGATAATCTGTCCGAAACTGTATTGCCTCCATACCATCAATCTGAACACGGTCTGCCTTCAGTTCCTCCAGCTGGCCATTCCTGTCGAGCGTAAAAACCCTTAATTCCTGCCCCAGCAGGGTTTCCGGTATGGGGAGCACCACACTCAGGGACTGCCGTCCAAGCTTTGTCAGGGGAATCCCGCTGTCATCCGTAAGCGTCAGCTCAAAACAAAACAAGTCTTCCGGAACCGGCTTCTGAAGCGCCCGTGCGAAAGCGGCTTCCATCCCCCCGGTATCCTCCGGTTTTTTTACCGTCAGAGTGTAATTTCTGTCGGCCTCTGCCAGCAGGGTCGCCCCTCTGCGAAGATGTTCTGACGGGGAAACGCCGAAAACTTCCTCCACACCTTCCACCGTCACACCGGGATCCTGCTCTTCCTGGGTCCCATACACACGGTAATCCGCATTGGAAAGTCTGGTGGCGGAAGACTCATATGTTCTCTCCGGCTCGGCCCCTTCATAAGTGACCGCCGCATCCCCCAAGGCCTTCAGACCCAGTTTCTTTACCGATGCAGGCAGGTTCATTTTCTGCAGGGCGCTGCCCAGAAAAGCCCTGTCCTTGATCTCCTCTATATTTTGTCCGAAAGAGACCTGCTTCAGCCCGGAGCAGTTTTCAAATGCTCCCTCCCCTATCACCCGGAGGCTGTCCGGCAGGGTAATCTGCTCTATCTCCTCATGATTCCGGAATGCTTCCCCGGCGATCACGCGGACACTTTCAGGGATTTTCACTTCCGGCGTACTTCCCCTGTAAGCCACAAGCACACCTCCCTCTATGAGGAACGCTTCTTCTGCAGGTGTGCCGGCATCCTTACCCTGCAGAAAATCTTCCACCCAGCCCGAACGGGAAAAAGCCTTGGGCTCCACACACATCACAGAATCCGGAATCACCACTTTTTTCAGGCTGTCACAATGATAGAAAGCGCTGTAACCGATTTTTTCCAGCCCTTCCGGCAGATTTACGGATGTCACGGAGCTCCTGGCAAAGGAAAATTCGCCGATTTCCGTGATTCCTTCCGGCAAAGTCACCTCCCCCAGTGTCATGCTGCAGTAATAAGCCTGGTCAGCCACCAGACGCCCGTCCACAATGGCAAATTTGGGAATCCCGCCCTCCGGACTCTGCTGAAGTACATCCCCGGTCCCGGGCTGTACAGCCTCCTGCTCCCTTCCGCTGGTCACTACATTCAGTTTTGTATTGTCCATCAAAACCACAGCCTGGTTTCCCACCACACTGGTGGAACCCAGCTCATTTCCGTTTTCCACCGGATCGTACTCCACCGCAGGCTGGTCGTTGTCCGGTGCCTGATCTGTGTCGCCGGTATCCGGTTCCCGGACACCGGGTTCATCCTTCACCGCTTCCCCGTATCCCGGCATCTCTTTCTGGCGTTCATAAAAGCTTTCCGCATATTGGTCGGCGGTGCTTCCCTCCTCGCAGTGAATAGCCAGACGCACACAGCCCTCAAATGCTGTCTCATGTATGCTTGTTGTCTCACGGGGAATGCTGATATCCGTCATGTTTGCACAATCGGCGAAAGCCTGAATTCCAATGGAAATAACATTGGCGGGAATCACCATCTGCTCCAGTCCGCCACATTTTGCAAAGGCATAATCCCCTACTTCTTTCAGGCCTTTCCCCAGCACTACCGTATCCAGATTACCGCATCCCCAGAACGCATAGGGATCTATCTTCTTCACGGAATTGGGTATTACCACAAGCTCTATATTGGCATTGTCCTCAAAGGCGCTTCTGCCGATGGTCTCCACGGTACTTGGAATGGACACATTTTTGTCCGATCCCCGGTACTTTACCAAGGTGCTTCCCTCCATACGAAAATCGGAGGCTTGTGGCTCAGCACCCGCCTCCGATACAGGAAGCAGCATGATCGTCAGCGCCACAACTACCATGATGACACCTAAAATACGCTTTTTCCTTCTCATATATTATCCTCTCATGCCCTTACTCTGACCTTCTGTTTTTTTCTGGAAGCCTTTCCCGAGTCCTTCATGGCAAACATTACAAAGGACAGACACGCAAGGCCAATGGACAAGAACCATTTTGGATGTATCCCGTCACCTGTGGTAGGCGTACTGTCGGATATGGTTCCGTCAGACAGATTCGTGATATCCACATAAATCACATAAGGCGAGAAATGCTCTGCCGTAAAGGTGATGCAGGAAACCCCGCTGATTGTGGTAAATTTCGGTGTCAGCTTATCCAGCTTGTCATTCACCACACCCGCCACCTTATTATTGCCCGCATAAGGAATCAGGGAATCCGGCAGCGGCAGGGTGATGCTCACGGACAGTCCCGTAGTATCTGTGATTTTCGTCTTCCCGGTGGAATCATATAGTGAAATATCCATGGGGAAATACTTAATGTTGTCAAGGCTGCCGTACTCTGCCTGCAATGCCTTTAACACTGCTTCCGTGGCAGCGCTGTCTTCCGTCACCTTGATCACAAAATTGTCGGAAGATCCGTTTACCGTGGCAGACACCACTCCGGTGTTGGATAATCCGTTTTTGTCAATGATAACCTGCGTACCGCCATTATTCACGGTTCCCGTGGTACCGCCGGGCCGGACAGTATTGGAGCTGGATGTATTTCCGGTTCCCGTGGTTCTGGACTTATAGTTCGCGATCACTGCCACATCATTCGCCGGCATGGTGATGGCCATGGCAGAAAGCGTCTTATCCGTCACGGATGTGGCTGCCGGGGAAACCGTCCAGTTGTCAAATACCATATTCCGGCCGGGTTCATCTGCCACAACGATAATCTGGGATCCGGCCGCGTACGTACCGCTTCCGCTTCCGTTGCGCACGGTCAGAGTATACATCTTCACATCATTACCAGAACCGGTGTTCCCGCCATTACCATCGCCGCCGGGGCCTCCGGGACTTGGAGACGTGGAAGGCGAAGCAGAAGGCGAAGGTGAAGGACTCCCACTGCCTCCGGGAGGCGGAGTCGGCGAACCTGACGTACCCGGATTTCCACTGTTATCGGCGGTATACTGTGCCACTACTGTCATATCCTCCGTTACATTGACCGGATACGGCAGCCATTCCTTGAAAGTATATCCCTCCCTGGAAGGGGTTCTGGGCGCGGTAGCGTCCTTGCCGTGTTCCACGGACTGGGTATACAGGAATGTCTGGTCATAATCCAGGAATGTCACGGTATGGGTATTTGCCGCAGAGTCAATTTTTTCGTACTGAGCATAAATATTGTACGGATTTTCCGTCTCGTCCGTAATCTCCATCTCTTCCGGCCACCATCCTGTAAACTCATAGCCCTCTTCTTCAGGTGCAATGGGTGGAACAGCGCTTTCCCCGGGTGTTACGGTCTGGGTGCTGATCACGGTTTCCTTGTCAAACGCAATAAAATTCACGGTCTTTTGGTATTCCGAAGGCTCCATTGGAACATACTTTGCATAGACATTGGTAATCTCTGTAATAATGGTTCCCTCCGACGGTGTCCAGGTAAGCCTGGTATATCCCTTCACGGGAGGCAGGTCTTCCAGATCGTCGGGAATCACCAGCGGCTGCCCCTGCTCCACATAAATACTCCGTACCAGATTGCCCTCTTCATCAAAAAGCCTTACTTCATATTCCGGCGGCTTTTCGGAAAAGTTGATATTATAAGTCAGGGCATAATCTTCCGCCACGGAACCTTTCTGACCGTAAAACGTCAGCGCCGTATACTCCGGATTCTCCGTATCAATATGGGCAAATGCCTGGTCGCTGATTACATTTACCGTTGCCGGCACCACCAGCTGCCGGATATTGCTGTCCGCAAAGGCATTTTTATTAATTCTCCTGCATCCGTTGGGCAGTGTCACGGAAAACAGTCTGTCGGTTCCCTGGAAAGCGCTCTCCGGAATTTCTTCCAGTTTCGTGGTGCTCAGATCAGCCGATTCTATATTACTGTTCATGAAAGCTTCCGGATAAATGGAAGTAATTCCCTCCACATCTTTTGCGTCTACAATATGGGGCACCTTGCCGTTGAGGTACTCCACCAGCGCCACATGCACGCCCTCTTCCCCTAATTCAAAAATAACGGAATTTTCACAGGAAAAGTACGGGCTCTCGTTAAAGTTTACCTCGCTTAAAACCTCACATCCACGGAAGGGACTCAGGCCCAGACTGCTTACCGTGGCAGGAATGCTCACATTCTTCAGTACGACGCAGTTCTCAAAGGCATGATCTCCGATAGCCGTGGTTTTGTCACTGAAAGTGATTCCCTCCAGGTATTTGCATCCCTTAAAGGCATTGGGCTGTACCTCCTCAATGCCCTCCGCGGTTATGGTTTTCCGCAGGTTAGCATTGTCTGCCCACTCCTCTTCCCTCTCCTTGTATTCAAAAAGGCCTTCTTCTATAACACTTCCGTCTGCCTGAGGCGTCACATGGGTTCCAATGGCTTCAATGCCATCCGGGAGCACCATATTCAGCGCTGCCGCCAGAATATTACTCTCATCCTCTGTGAGATCGCCCTGGTTGCCTGCCCTGTATTTCTCTGCCGCCGATACGGCTGCAGTTGCATATTCCTGCGTAATATAGGCATAACCAGTGTTGCCGGTACCGCCTTTGGGCGCATACTTCCCTTCCTCCATCTTTTTGAGGGTGGGATAGTCAACCAGTTCGTTTTTATCAGTATTCGGATTGTACCGCACTTCCAGATTGGTGGGCCAGCCGCTCTGATAAGTAATGTATGTCAGATCCTGCTCACCCGCATTGATGTTTTCACCGGGGGTCATGGCATACACAAACGGAACGGCACTATTGGAAATGGGCCCCACAAAATTCAGATGAGGCGTTTTATTTTCCGGCCTTTCATTGGGATCCGTATACATTTTATTATCGCAGTCTGCCTGATGTACTCCTACATTCTGGGTCTTAAAAGCGCCTCCACCGATGACCATGTCTTCCGGCGGATTTTCAAAAATAACATCTTCCAGTTTATGACAGCCGCGGAAAGCATTCTGCTCAATTCCTGTGATCGCCCCGGGAATGGTAACCTTTTCCAGCGCACAGTTATCCTGGAAAGTCCTCTCGGCAATAATTTTTACGTCATTGGGACCGATAATAACGGGGATGGTAACCGTATGCATTCCGGATTCCATTTCACACTTTACAAGCTTTCCGCTGTCGTTTACCCAGCAGACTGCCTTTTTGCCGTCCGTCTGTCCCGGAATCTCAGGCACTTTCAGCTCGTAAACATATTCTCCCAGCGTATCATCAAAAAAACTATATGCAATATCATTGGCCGTTGCCGTCTGGTGCAGGGGCGAATCCTTGATTCCCTTAAAATAGAAGGTACTGGGCACAACATTATTTTTAAAATGTTTAAACTCGTCAGGAGTGCCCGTAAAGTTCACGCCAAGGTTTGCCGCCTCAATATACTTCAGCGAACTGCACCCTTCAAACATGGTAATGGGAATCTCCTGTTCAAATGTGGTCATGGTGGGAAAAGTCAGGCTTTCCAGGCTGGAACAGTTTCGGAAAGCGTTTTCCCCCACCGATTCCAACGCTACCGGTGCATCCTTTCCGGTCAGGTCAATGTTTTTAAGCGCCGAACATCCCTCAAATACGGATTTCCCCAGTTTCCTTACCGCAGCAGGCACTGTAAAGTCGGTCAGAGCCATACAATTATAAAAAGCATTATCACCGATTACCGTGATTGCGGAATTCAGTCTGATATTTGCCTGGCTCATACGGATACACTCTGCAAAAGCGCCTATTCCAATGACCTGCAGACCATCATTCAGGGTAATTCCTTCCAGGTTGGTACATCCGTAGAAGGCATAATCACCGATTCCCCGCATGCTCGAGCCTACCTCCAGGGTAGTGATATTCGTACCGTTCTGGGCAAAAACACCTTTATCCTTATTTGCATAATCCACGGTTCCGGCCACCTGCCATGTTCCCTGAACGTCAACGGTTGAGGTGGTGCCATCAGGATTCGTGACAACTTTGCTACCCGTTTTCAGATACTGGTTTCCGATATACTGCACCTGCAGGTTTTTGATTCTTTGGAAATTCGGGTCACTTGCGGCTATGGGATCTGAAACATTGCCTGATGCATCCGGCTCCGGAATCTTGTTATCGGGATAATAATACAAATCTTCATCCAGTTCGCTCCATACGCTTTCCTTTTCATACGAACATGGAAAATATTCATACTTACCGCTGGGTTCCTGTACCACATTTCCATTTTCATCTTTTACCGGTAACTTAGTGTCCGGGTCGATGACATCCTGCATAATCGGAATCCGGTAATAAAGGAAATTACCGCTTTTTCCAACTGCCACATACCCTCTTCCGGTACCGTCATTGGCGGTCATCTGCAAATACACATACTTTATTTCATCAGGAATCGCCAGCGTTCCTCCCGATAATGCCCCGCCCGAATATCCCAAAATGACGGCTGACACATCTTTGCCATCCGACACATAGGCAAACTGGAACTTATTGTCACCCGTGGTATAAATAACATCAGTCTCCTTCACCGTAGGAATAGCGTTTGCCATTTCCGGATACTTTTCTGCCAGGGTTCCCCAGTTTTCATCAACCGGCGTACTCCCGGCATCCGGCGGCGCCACCACATCCGTGCCATCTGCTCCCGTAGCCTGCAGATAATCCACCGGAATCGCAGCTATTACCAGCGCAGATATCAAAAACAGCGTCCCCAGCGTCCTGCGGAGCGTCCTTCTCAGTCTCCGGGCCTTTTTCTTCACAACTTTTGTCATTTCCATTACTCCTTTGCGATTTTTTTCGCTACTACCACAAACCGTCCGTCCGTCTCCTGATAGTCACAAGTGGAAAGTGTCAGAAGCTGGTCCCCATACTCAGCGGTCACTCCCGTGTCATAGAGGGACATTTCTGCCATTTCCGCCATGTTGGAATCAAACTCCTGTTCACTGTTTGCGTCGATAAACTGATAATATTTAAATACGATCTCTGTCTCTTTATATACCCTGGAACGGAACACATACATAACCTGGTAGGTTCCCTTTTCATATATGGTATCAAACTGGATATAGGGATGTTCTTCATAGAAAGACTGCTTCTTATATAAATCCAGCTGCCCGAACATCTGCCCGCTCTTCATGTGGTGCCCATATAATATGTAATTGGTACTTGGTTTGAGCACGTCACAGTCCTTATCCATGAAAATCGTTCCGTTTTTATCATATTCCTGGTTCAGATTATGGTCCAGATAATACTCATTGTCAGAAGTCTGCATGACAGGGTAATCTATATTAGTATCGTCAATTTTTACCCATCCGATTAGCTTTTTGTTCTGTAATAATAAATTTTTATATTCATCCAGAACTTCCCTGTCCTCCGGATCTCCATCCAGGGTATATAAAGGGCCGGTATCCGCCTGGGAAGCGGCTGCAGCCGTCTTTTCTTTTAACTCACTCATCTTCTGGTAAGTGCTCCGGGTCCGGTATATATAATAAGAATAAATACCGAAATACCCCAGGCAGCATGCCGCTGCCAGACTGCAGACAAATATGGTCAGTTTCCGGCGTTTTTCCCGCTTCCGCAGTTCCTCTGCCACGAACCGTTCATCCACCACTGTGTCCCTTCCGGAACTTTGCCGGCCGAAACGATTCTTTTTCCCGCCGGAATTCCCGGCCTGCCCGGGGGCCTGTCTGCCGGACGCCAGGGAAGCATTCCTGCTTCCGGCCCGCATCCCCTTTTTTTGTCCCGGGAACCCAGGATGCCTTGCGTCAGGCCTGCGTCCTGCCGTCCCTGCGGCCGGATTGTCTGCCCGGCTCTTTTTCAGCAGTTCTTCCACTTCGTCCAGGAAATCACGCCCCAGCAGCGTCATAAATTTATATCTGCCGCCGCGAAGGTCATTTCGCAGCCGTTCCAATGCCTCTCTGTCCCCGAAATCCGTTTCCCCCCGGATTTTATCTATCAGCTCTTTGTCACGTTTTGCCTGGGCATAGTCGCTTTCCGTCCTAAACTGCCTGCCCTCAACGATCAAAACTTTTCGTTCCATGCCTTTTCCCTATGCATCATTCGTTTTCATTTTCTATTTTACTCCATCTGAAAATTATTTCAAGTCTTTTTGCCACATATGGACATGTTTTGTTTCTGGCAAATTGTAACAGGGTATTTTGAATTCACAAAATTCCTCTTCTTCCCCAGGAAACATTGACATGCCCCCCGGCATACAATAAACCATAAATAAACCTTTGGAGGCAAAAAACATGAGTGACTTAACTGCTACAAATTGTGGCTGCAATGATTCCTGCGGTTGCGCAAACAATCAGAACAACGGCTGCGGAAGCTGGATCTGGATTCTTCTGCTGCTTTGCTGCTGCGGCGGCAACGGCGGTGGATGTGGCTGTGGAAACAGCTGCGGGAACAGCTGCGGAAACGGCTGCGGCGGCGGTCTCTTCGGCGGTAACGGCGGCGGATGCGAATGGCTCATCTGGATCCTGCTGCTCTCCTGCTTCTGCGGCGGCAATGGCGGTTTCTTCGGAAGCAACAACGGCTGCGGCTGTGGTTGCGGCTGTGGCTGCAATTAAGCATTAAACCGGAGGGAAACTCCATCCTGAGGCAGGCTCCCGTGGGATATTGGTTCCCATGGGGGCCTGTTTCCCGGTCAGCATCCCCGGCGGCAGCGGGTCAGTCCGCAATGCCCCGGGCTGCACCCGGGAAAGATCTGTGGCGGCAGTTACGGCTTGTGCACATATCTGCCTGCATGTCTACATAGAATAGAAAAAAGGAACGGTTCATGTCCTGAAAGGAGTACGCCTATGGAGGAGCAAAATTCGAAAACAATCACTGCATTTGATTCCCTTTTTACCAATCACCGGATTCAAATGCTCAAAATCCTCCTCCCCTGGATTGCCCCCGGACAACAGAGCGGTTTTGCAGTCTACATAAAGCTGCTGGAATTACAGTACACGCTCTCGTTCCTCCGCAAAAATACGTCAGCACGTCTTTTTGGAAACGGAAAACAATTATCTTCCGACTTCTTCCAGGGAGATAACGGGGATACCATGGAACTGCTGGATGAACTTCTTTCTTTCAGCGGTCCGGAAGAACGCGCCAAAATTGAAAACATGAAAAATATGATGGCCAGCCTGCAGAAAATGCGGGAAATGATGGATATGATTCAGATGATGCAGGAGCTTTTCCCCGAGGGAATGGGCGGTGACAATCCCATGGACCTGTTCTCCGGCATGTCCGACGAAGGCCTGGCCTCCGTCTTCCAGATGTTTGGTTCAGACCGGCAGACACCACCCCAGGAGTAAATCCAAAGTCCCCATCATAATGATTGTTTTCCGCCAGCGGGAATTAAAAAACAGAAAGGAGCCTCCATGGAAAATCAATCAAGACCTGCCTGGATGTCGGATCCGCTTGTGAAAGACATCCCGGAAAAAAAGCTGAAGTTTGTGGAAGACCTGTTCGCAAAAGGACGGGGCAAGAGCCAGAAGGAAATGATGGCTTTTGCGCTGCCCATGATGAAAAAGGCAAAGCAGGAAAATCTCACCTTTACACCCCAGGAGATGAATGCTGCCATTGCCGCCATCCGGAAACACAGCAGCCAGGAAGAATTGTCGCAGATTGACAAAATACTGGAAAAAAGCCGGAACGGAAAACTTGCGCAGGAACCGTAATTCTGCCGGAATTCCATTTTCCGAATAAGGCAAAAGGAGGGAAGCTGCATGTGTGCTTCCCTCCCTTGCCGTTTCCGTATATTTCCATCCTTCACACGTTTATTTTACTACGATATTTACAATCCTCCCGGGAACATAGATCTCTTTTACAATATTTCCGGTGAGTTTGTCTCCCAGCGCTTCTTTCGCCGCCGCAATGATAGCATCTTTTTCCTGATCTTTGGGCACCGAAATGGTCACACGGATTTTGCCGTTCACCTGTACCCCGATCTCTGTCATGCTTTCCACGGTCCTGGCTTCCTCATAAACCGGCCATGTGGTCTCATAAAGCCTGCCTTCATATCCGGCCTCCTGCCACAGTTCTTCCGTGATATGGGGCGCCACCGGATTCAGCAATGCCAGCAGTGTTTTGAACTCTCCCTTTGTGACTTCGTTCTTTTTGTAAAACTCATTGATCAGGGACATCATTGCCGCAATGGCGGTATTATATTTCAGGTTTTCAAAGTCTCCCGACACTTTTTTGATGGTCTGGTGCATTTTTGTCTCCAGGGATGCGCTGTAGCCATCCCCCTCCACCAGCATATCCTGCAGCTTCCACACCCTTTCCAGGAAGCGGCGGCAACCTTTTACGCCATCCTCGCTCCAGGCGGCACTCAGGTCAAAGGCACCGATAAACATTTCATAGCAGCGCAGGGTATCCGCGCCGTACTCCCTGACAATGTCATCCGGGTTTACTACATTTCCCCTGGATTTGGACATTTTTTCCCCATTGGAACCCAGAATCATGCCATGGCTGGTTCTCTTCCGGTAAGGCTCGGCGCATGGCACATCTTTCTGGTCATAGAGAAACCTGTGCCAGAAACGGGAATACAGCAGGTGGAGCGTGGTATGCTCCATACCGCCATTGTACCAGTCTACGGGCATCCAGTATTCCAGCGCCTCTTTGCCAGCAATCGCCTCCTCATTTTTCGGATCCGTGTATCTTAAGAAATACCAGGAGGAACCCGCCCACTGGGGCATGGTATCCGTCTCACGCTTCGCAGGGCCGCCGCAGTGCGGGCATGTGGTATTCACCCAGTCCGTCATGGATGCCAGCGGGGAATCCCCGTTGTCGGTGGGTTCATAACTTTCCACCTCGGGAAGCATCAGGGGAAGTTCACTCTCATCAATGGGCACGAAACCGCACTTTTCACATTTTACAATGGGAATCGGCTCTCCCCAGTAACGCTGTCTGGAAAATACCCAGTCACGGAGTTTGTAATTGGTCTTGCTGGTGCCCAGACCGTTATTCTCCAGGTATTCGATGATTTTTTTCTTGGCATCCGCCACGGAAAGGCCGTCCAGGAAATCGGAATTTACAAGTGTTCCCGTCTCCACGTCCGGATATACGGCCTCCTGCACGCTGACAGGGCTTCCCGCCACTACCTCCACGATGGGGAGTCCGAATTTCTTTGCAAAATCCCAGTCTCTCTCGTCATGGGCGGGCACGGCCATGATGGCCCCCGTACCATAGGTCATCAGCACATAATCGGAAATCCAGACCGGAATTTCCTTCCCGTTCACAGGATTGGTGGCTGTCAGGCCCTCTATCTGCACACCGGTCTTGTCTTTGGCCAGTTCTGTACGCTCAAAATCGGATTTCTTCGCCGCCTGCTCCCGGTATGCGGCCAGGGCGTCATAATTGCGGATTTCATCCCGGTATTTGTCGATCAGGGGATGCTCCGGTGATACCACCATATATGTGGCCCCAAAAAGGGTATCCGGTCTTGTGGTATAAATACGGAGTTTCTCCTCTTTTCCCGTTATGGCAAAATCTACCTCTGCCCCCTGGGATTTACCAATCCAGTTCTTCTGGGAAACTTTGACACGTTCAATATAATCAACCGTGTCCAGTCCCTGCAGCAGCTTTTCCGCATACTCCGTAATTTTCAGCATCCACTGGCTCTTGACCCTGCGGACCACTTCCGAACCGCAGCGCTCGCAGACTCCGCTGACGACTTCCTCATTGGCAAGTCCCACCTTGCAGGAAGTACACCAGTTGATGGGCATCTCTGTCTTGTATGCCAGTCCTGCCTTGAAGAGTTTCAGGAAAATCCACTGGGTCCACTTATAATAACCGGGGTCCGTGGTATTGACTTCCCTTTCCCAGTCGAAGGAATATCCAAGGGCATGAAGCTGGCCCTTGAAACGCTCCACATTATTCTTCGTCACAATTCTGGGATGAATGTGGTTCTTGATGGCGTAGTTTTCCGTGGGAAGGCCAAATGCATCCCATCCCATGGGATAGAGTACATTGTAGCCCTGCATCCTGCGCTTGCGCGCCACTATGTCCAGGGCCGTGTAGGGACGCG
>OFFR01000624.1_pt1 | contig 20146 bp, 18 predicted proteins | sample 1521421 | NCBI WGS metagenome assembly OFFR01 (sample SAMEA3504087, study PRJEB24116) | mouse gut metagenome | biome: mouse gut; feature: mouse-associated habitat; material: faeces | place: Denmark | collected 2011 | reverse complement strand
ACAGCATTGGTCTTCTTCCTCCTTCATGTTATACTACAATTTCTCCAAAGGCTTCCACCAGCAGATCGGATGCGCCATTCAATACTTTAGGATGGTCATAAAAATCCGGGCCGGCATTTACAAATCCGTTCACGGCCACGATTCGGGATACTTTTTCCAGAGACCCCACCGCCTGCACAATAACGGCCAGACGATTCAAAATAGCGGCGCGCGCAGCGGCCTGACCTTCTTCCACCGTCAGCTCCTGCCCTACTTTGCCAAAGTATTTGTCGTCCCCGTTCACAGAAATGCCGCCGGAGAGGTGAAGCAGGTTGCCCGTGCGTACGCATTGCACATAGGAGCCTACGGGAGCGGGAGCATCGTAAATGGCGTAACCAAGGTCGGAAAGTCGTTGACGTATTTTATCCATATAGAGCATTTGACAGAAGTTGAGTTGAAAGGATACACCGGAAATAGTTGCATTTCCAGATGCCTTTCATGACATTTTGAACAATTTTCGGTCTGTTTGCACGTAAAATGATTGCCATCCACCTCATTTAGTTGCTATTGAAACAACCCGTACATGATGACCGACGAAACTCCTTCCACAGACCCCAAGCAGCAGATTCCGGACCTTTCCGGCTTGGCCGACTTTCAATTTGGTCCGGCCTGGGCGAGACCGGGAGCCCGTCAGGAACGGCCTGTATCCTACCCGGAACGCAGGTCCGGAGACAGGCAGGGAGGCGACCGCCGACCGCGGCGCGACAACCGTGAAGGCCGTCAGCCCCGGGGGGAACGTCGTGTTGACGGTCAAAGCGGCGAAAGAAGGTTTAACCGGGAAGACCGCACGCGCGGCTCCTTCCGCAACCGCCGCGATCAAACTCCCCGCTCCGCCATGGAGGAACCGACGGAAGGCCTGCGCGTGGAGCTGCGCCCCGTGGATTCCGGCCTGGCTGCCCTGCACCAGGAAGTACAGAAACACCGCCGCACCATTTCCCTGCTGGATCTTGCCAAGGTGGTCATGGGTTCCTACGACCGTTATGACCTGGTATTCATGAAGCAGGAAAACGGCCCGGATCTGTACCATTGCAAGCATGGCGACGGCGCCTGCTTTATTTCCCGACAGGAGGCCGTCAAACACCTCTGGCAGTCCACCTGGATGCCCAAATATTACGAATCCGTAGAACAGGAAGTGGAAGCTCCAAAAGGAGATTTCAAAGCCATTGCCAAATGTTCCTTAAACAACGAGCTGATAGGTCCCGTTAATTGGCACGGCTACCAGTCCGCCCTGATGAACCTGCATCGCACCAAATTTGCCAACATGACTTTTGAGGCTTTCCGTTCCAAGATTGTGACGGACAAGAGCGAAGAAGCTGTCCAGGCATGGCAGGAAGCCGTTTCCAAACGCACCGCCTGGAAGCCCGTTCGGGAAGGAGCCTCCGAAGTGCTTCTGGAATCTCCCGCCGCGGTAGAACAGGATTTCGAATCCAACCACTTTGACGAGTGCTATGACGTTACGGACAAGGTGTTCGTCAACGGAGCCGTGAAAAAGAATCACCTCTCCCCCGGTCTGTGGGCGCACCTGATCCAATTATCCGGCACCACCCGCCGCCATCCCAGCATGCTGATTCCCAACCTTTGCCACGGGTTAGCCCGGCATCATATGCCTATTTTCAAGTGGAAAGGCAACCATTACACCGGCCCGGCACGCCCCAAGGCCATGGAAGAAGGCACCGTCTTATCAGATTCCCTGATGTCCATTGCCACCTGGGCGGCCAATAATCCCGGCAAAGGCGTCGATGCCATGCTTAAAGAGCTGGCCCCAGTCCCGGAACAGGAAAAGGCCACAGAAGAAGAAGTAGCCCAGGCCATGGAAAAACAGCAGAATTTGGTTCGTGATCTGCTCTGGCTGTCCGAACAGGGCTACATCCTTGTTTTCTCCAATAACACTGTCAGCCGTCCAAGAACCGTCTCCGCTCAAGCTCCTTCTCCCAAGAAGGCTCCCAAGGAAAAACGGAAACCGGAAGAGAAGGGCCAGGACGCGCCGGCAACGGACTCCGCTGCACCAGAAAAACAGAAGGCCGCCTCTTCTTCCGAGGCGGCAGCCGCCCGGGAGGAAGCATCTGAAGAAAACAGCGTGGTTACGGAAACTAAAGAATTCCCCTCCGTTCCGGCGGAAGAACTCCCTGAAAATAATATTCCGGAGGAGGTTTCCGCAAAAGCCTGACGCCTTCCCTTCCCCCCTTCCCGTCATACAGTCCGCAGGATTATCTTGATCCTGCGGACTTTGTTTTGTAGAAGTGGGAAAAATCAACAGGATTTTACAATATGATCAGTACAACAATGGCAACTGCTCTTAATGAGCAAATCAAATGGGAAATGTATTCAGCCAACCTTTACCTGGCCATGTCCGCCTATCTGCAGGATGCCGGTCTGACAGGTTTTTCCCACTGGATGCGCATTCAATATCAGGAAGAAACCGCTCATGCGCTGAAATTTTATGATTTCCTTCTTTCCCGCGGAGGCCAGGTTACAATGCTTTCCATAGACGCTCCGGATGCAAACTGGTCCAATATTCTTGAAATTTTTGAAGAAACGCTGTCCCACGAACAGGAAGTCACTCGCCGAATCAACGAGCTGGTGCATCTTGCCAAGGAAGAACGGGATTTCGCCACGGATATTTTCCTGCAATGGTTTGTCACCGAACAGGTGGAAGAGGAAGAAACCGTCAAGGACATCATCAGCAAATTACGCATGATTAAGGGAGAAGGACAGGGAATGCTGGTTCTGGACAAGGATATGTCAGCCCGCACCTTTACGCCGCCTCCCGCCAACTAGTTGTTGCTATTGTTCTCCGTCCATTCTCCGGAAAAGAGTTCCAGAAAAAACTTACCGGAGAATGGCGGGGGAATAAAATATCTTGCGGATACAAGCATAAGGTTGGCGGCATGCAATGATGTTGCCGGCAGTAATGTTTTATTCCATGATTTTCTGCCTGCAATGCTGCAAGCAGCTGGATTTGCTGTATGGCGGCAGCTGGGACGGCAAGCAACGCCGTCTTTCTTATTTTTCAGGAAACAGGCCGACGGATCACAAAATTTTCCGTTGTGCGGAATAGCGAGGAATGACATAAGAACCACTCGTAAACAATAAATGCTGAAAAAATTAATGAACCACGCATCCCCAGCAAACCGATATCATTGAAATGTAATGGTAACGGCTCTAAGTTCCATGGTCGTGAACATTTGATAACGGACCTTCAGAATATGAACATGGACGGCGCAATTGCTCTTTTACACACCGTGCCGATAACCAATGATGCGTCATCTGTAATGGAGCATTTATTAATGCGGTTGATGCGCCCGGCCCTTTCACTGCCGCTGGACTATTTTCAAAATAGGCCGTTCCGGATAATAGGAGTTTTGCAGGTAACCTCTTAGAACCCCGGCAGTCTTTTTCCGGCTCCTTGAGCATTTTCCCCTATTACTTCCGCCAGCCTTTGACTTTTGGGGAAGATGCAATTTTTCTCTCCCAAAAGCAGAGCGTCATTCCCAAACCGGGTCTGTAACGGCGCTTGCTCCATCAGTATGGGGCAGGTTTCCGTTTGTTCTTTTCCCCTCCTTTCAGGACCGTTTAAAAAGGTTTTTCCTGCCTTTACAAGCGTCATAGACTCATACCGCCGTAAACAAGGAACCGCAACTATCGCGGCAGGAAGGAGGCCATGAAAGAAAGTTTTCAACGCCCCCTTTCTCTACTCTCACGTCAAGACTGCAGAAGTTCCAAGTCCGTCTCAAGGGCAGGAAAATATTGCTTCCCGCTGTATAAAATTTTCCTCCGGCAAGGCTTTATTTCCCATGAAAAGCCTCTGCACAAGAGCCCTCTTCAATCCAGGCTTGTCATGCTGCAACGCCTCTTTATGCCAGATTTGCTGCGGATTCCCGGAAGTTTTGTGAAAAACTACCGTTTATCAATAGCTTATATCTATTTTTAACATGTTATTCACATTCTATATTCAGAATATATCCATTCTATTAACAGTCAACATATTGTATTTCAAATACCATCAAAATGCTTATTATCCGCAAATGTAAAATTTTAATAAAAATTTATATTTTTGACTTGCCCGTAGAAGGACGCGGCGGTAGGTTGGCCGAACCGCCGGCGAGTCTCCGGACGGGTATCGCTATCAACCCTCCCATACATTCACAACGATCATGAGCTCCATTTCCGAAGAAGCAAACAAGCTGGCGGATTTCATCCTGTTCACGCAACGTTCCTGCATTCTGAACCTTTCTTCAGAATTGAATGAGGGCAAGGTTTCCTACCCCCAGTTTTTCCTGCTGACTTATCTGGCCAGCGAAGATTTTCTGAGCATGTCCAGCATTGCCCAGAAAATGGGGCATTCTACCGCGGCCGCTACCGGCATGGTGGATAAATTACAGGAAATGGGCTACCTGAAACGCATGAGCGCAGCCAAAGACCGCCGCAAAATCATGGTCGCCATCACCCAGGAAGGGCGCGATCTGGTAGCTCGCATGCGCCAGAACATCGTTCGGGATCTGGCAGCCTTGATGGCCGGAGCGGATCCGGACGCACGCCAGACGCTTGCCGATACCGGAAAATCCATCAGAAAGCGCCGTTTGGCCTGATTTCCGATTTTTCCTCCCGGTCTCTCCCGGAGAAACCGTTCCCCTGTTGCGGGGAAGTCCTTTTTCTTTCCTTTCTTTTTTAAAAGGGCTTCCGGGGAGATTGTTTTTGCCTGAATTGTGGCATCGTGCTAAATACTGGCAGTCACGAACGCAACAGACCATGGATCTCCATACTTATTTACGCAATTTTCCAGACGCCCAGGGCCGTTTTGGCGAATACGGCGGCGTTTACCTGCCGGACGAGCTGGTTCCCGCTTTTGAAGAAATTACGGAAGCCTACCAGACGATAGCCCACTCCGCCCAGTTCATTAATGAATTGCGGCGCATCCGCAAACAGTTTCAGGGACGTCCCACCCCGGTTTACCACTGCGAACGCCTTTCCCGCCACCTGGGCACCTCTCAAATTTACCTGAAGAGGGAAGATTTGAACCATACAGGCGCCCATAAGCTCAACCATTGCATGGGGGAAGGCCTTCTGGCCAAATACATGGGCAAGAAGCGCATTATCGCGGAAACGGGCGCAGGACAGCATGGCGTGGCGCTGGCTACAGCCGCCGCCTTCTTCGGCCTGGAATGCGAAATTCACATGGGAGCGGTAGATATTGCCAAGCAGGCTCCGAACGTCACCCGCATGAAAATCCTGGGTGCCAAGGTGGTGCCTGTCACGCACGGCCTCCAAAGTTTGAAGGAAGCTGTGGATTCCGCCTTTGAATCTTACCTGAACAGTTATCAGGATTCCATTTACTGCATCGGTTCCGTGGTAGGCCCCCACCCTTTCCCGCAAATGGTGCGCGATTTCCAAATGTGCATCGGCGTGGAAGCCCGGGAACAATTCCTGGAAATGACGGGACTTCTGCCGGACGCCGTCTGCGCCTGCGTGGGCGGCGGCAGCAATTCCATGGGCATGTTTACCGCCTTCCTGGGAGACCCGCTGGATATCTATGGCGTAGAACCCCTCGGCAAAGGTCCCAGGCTTGGGGATCATTCCGCCTCCATCACCTATGGACGCAAGGGCGTCCTGCACGGTTTTGAAAGCATCATGCTCCAGGATGAAGACGGTAATCCGGGACCGGTTCATTCCGTAGCCAGCGGCCTGGATTATCCTTCCGTAGGGCCGGAACACGCCTATCTGCACGACATCGGCCGCGTTAACTATGTCACCGCCACAGACGAGGAAGCCGTGGACGCCTTCTTCAAACTTTCCCGTTACGAGGGGATCATTCCCGCTCTGGAAAGCTCCCACGCTATCGCGTATGCCATGAAGTGGGCACGGGAAAACAGAGGAGGCGCCATTCTGGTAAACTGCTCCGGCCGCGGAGACAAGGATGTGGATTACGTCGTGGAGCATTACGGCTATGGGGAAGACCACCAGTTCCCCGCCTGATTGCCCTGCCTTTCCTCATTTTCGGCGTATGAAGGGTGCCGTCATCCTTCATACGCCATCCTTACGCAAGGCTCTTAACGTAGCCACGCCACCTTTCCATGAAAGAATTGTCCCGTCTGGTTCACCGGAGTTTTCACATTATTCCGCGTCAGGAAGATTTCCGTCCCCTGGCTTTGGGAGCCTCCGGCCGTACGATCGTCCGCATCCATTTTGGCGGCCGCACATGCATCGGCATCCAGTGGGGAAATGACCGTGCGGACAATGATTCTTTTATCCCCGCAGCCCGGCATCTGCACGCCCACGGTGTCAACGTGCCGGAAATTTACGATTATGAACCTCTTGGTTCCGGATGCGGAGCCGCCTTGGTGGAAGACCTGGGAGACGCCAACCTGCTGGCTTTCCGGAAAGAACCCTGGCCTTCCCTGCGCCTGCGCTACATCCAGGCTATGGAACAACTCCATCTGCTTCACTCCTGCCCGTTTCCGGAGGACTTCCCCCTCCAGCCCGCTTTTGACGAGGCCTTGTACCGCTGGGAGCAGTCCTATTTTGCTGAACATTTCCTGGGATCCCACCTGGGGTTGGAACCGGCTTCCTTCCTGAACCATCCCGCCCTGAAAGAGCAGGCGCAGTTTCTGGCGGCCCTTCCGGAATGCCCCGTCCACCGGGACAGCCAGTCCCAGAACGTGCATATCCACGCGGGAAAAACCTGGCTGATTGATTTTCAGGGCATGCGCGGCGGCCGTCCGGAATATGATCTGGCCTCCCTGGTCTATGACGGCTACGCCCGTCTGGAACCGGAACAGGCGGATGAATTGCTCAGGGAGTGGGAAAATATCTCCGCTCACTCCATAGATCACCGCATTTTCCGTGCCTGCGCCCTGCAGCGGATTATGCAGATGCTGGGCGCTTACGCCAATATCGGCCACAACCAGGGAAAAACCTGGTATCTGGCTCAGATTCCCGCCGGGCTGGGACACCTGCGGAAGCTTCTGTCCGGCTCCACGCTTGCAGAACCGCTGGCTGCTATGCTAGCATGATTTTTCCCAGCCCCTCTGATGACGCTTCCCCCCAAATTCCTGCTTATCCTGTCCCTGTTCCAGATTTCCCTGGGGCTGGGCTGGATTCTGGGGTATGTGCTTCTTCCTCCTACCATTTTCTGTTATGAACAGGCAGCGGAACATTTGCTGGCTGGGGAATACCGGACTGTTCGCCCGGAAGGGTTGAATACGGAAAACAGCATCGTCCTCCAGCCCTACGATTACTTCAACAAAGGGCAGACGGCCCAGCTTCCCGTGGTTTCCCTGCACCGGGAATCATCACTGAACAGTTTCGCCTCCTATCCTCCCAATCCCATGGATTACACAGTGCTGTTCCGGCACCTGTATGAACAGGGAGCCAGGAATGTTTACGTGATGTCCCCCATGACCTGGGAAGAAAAGCCGGACAGCATCGTCAAAGCCGCCGTGGGGTATGAACTGGACCGCTTCCTCCACAAGGCTCTGGGCCGGCAAATGAGCGAATCCGCCCGCCGCTCGCCCCTTCTGCCGGATTGGAAAGACTTGATTATTCCCGCTTCCAACATCGTAGGAAAGACGGACCAGTTCCCGCGCGCGGACAGGTTCGTAGGGGAACCTCCGCAAATAACCACGTCAGCCCCCTCCCTGGGAACCGTCGTGGAAAATAACGAGCTGTTTTCCCCAGCTCCGGAAAACAGGGTGTCCCCTCCGCTTTTCATCCGCTGGGGCGGGGATATCATTCCCACTCTTCCTCTGGTCGCCGCTCTGAATGCCCTGGACCTGAAACCCGGTGATGTCAGAATCATTCCGGGAGACACCCTTTTTCTGGGCGGCAAACGCTCCATCCCTCTGGATAAACACGGCCGCATCCCCCTGGCGGCAAACAGCAGCCCCACCATTCTGGACACGAAGGAAGTGATCGTCCCCGTCATGTCCGGTCTGCGCCCACCGGATACTACTGCCGTCAGAAAACTGCTTTCCTCTGCGGATGCGGTACTCGTTTCCGAACCATCCGCCCTTTCCGACACGCCGGACGCGCAATCCCTTCTGGCGGCGCAAACTGTCCGCAGCATCATGGGAGCGCTTGCCCCTGCCCCTGCCGTCCTGATTCCCATAGCCCCCGCCTGGGTACAATGGATCATCGTGCTGGATGTCCTGCTTCTGTCCGTATGGGCTTTGCGTTTCCAACGCAGAGGGCGCTTCATCACCTGGGGCCTCTGTATCCTGTTCGTTCCGTTCATTGCATGGTACCTGTTTTCCGCTCATGATACATGGTTCCCCGTCATGACTCCCGTAACGGCGGTACTGTGCGTAGCCCTGGCGTGCAGTCTGTTCCCCCAGCTCTCCCCCCCCTCCCGCGATGCAGAGGATGAAGATGAAGAAGACGACGGCACACCCTCGTCGGAAGGCAGCGGAGCCGGTCATGTGCTGCCCCCGGACAACTTGTATCAGGAACCCAACGAAGTACCTATCCCCCATCACTCCAAAAGAGAACGCCCCGACTCATGACACAGCGCAAGCACATCCTCTTCATCTGCACCGGCAACACCTGCCGCAGCCCCATGGCGGAAGGCCTGTTCCGGAAACTTTCCGCGCACCATCCGGAATGGCAGGCCGGTTCCGCAGGAACAGCCGCATGGCCCGGGCAGGCAGCCAGTCCGGAAACGCTCCACGTCCTCCGGGAGCATGGCGTCAATCTCTCCAGCCATGAAAGCCGCCCTGTTACGGATGAACTGATGAAAAACGCCACAGATGTCTACGCCATGACGGAAAGCCACCTGGCCGCCCTGCTTGCCAATTTCCCAGAACATGCGGACAAGGTCAGGCTGGTCACCTGCTACACGGGCAACCGCGGCATCGCCGACCCCATCGGCTGCGGACAGACAGCCTACAACAATGTAGCGCGGCAATTGACAACCGCCATCCAGGCCATCATTGCCCGGATGGAGCAACAGGAGTAGCAACCTCTTTGACTCCTTCCCCCGTCATGGCTTCCCCATCCATACGCATTAATCTGCCCCGCCAGGAACTGGTGCTGGAAAAATCCGGAAAAATCCTGCTCCAATGCCCCGTTTCCAGCGGGAAGGCAGGTACAGGCCATGAAGAAGGTTCCGGGAAAACCCCCACAGGTCATTTCCGCATCTGCAAAAAAATCGGGGACGGAGAACCGGAGGACACTATTTTCATCTCACGCCTTCCGGCAGGCCGCTATCCTACCGCCATCCCGAAAAGTCTGAATGAACATTCCGACTTCATCCTGACCCGCATTCTGTGGCTGGACGGACTGGAACCGCACAACGCCAATACCCGGAGCCGCTATATTTACATCCACGGCACCAACGATACGGAACTGCTGGGCACCCCGGCTTCCCATGGCTGCATACGCCTTTCTCCCAGGGACATGATGGCTCTTTTTGCTCTGGCGGAAGAAGGGATGGACGTGTTCATCCAGTGTTAAGCCTTTCTTTTCTAGACGTAATCTAAAAAGTTATCTGCGGAAAAGGAAAATAATTGAACAAAGGGTCTCTTGGGATGTATAAAGTATGAAGGTATCGGTGTTTGGCTGCCGTCCTCCTGTTCCATAAACATCCACTCATCCCCAATCAATCATGGACGATCCGGTCTTATTATCCCGTCTCCAATTCGCCATCACGATCATGTTCCACTACATCTTCCCGCCGATGACCATCGGCCTGGGGGTGGTTCTGGTCGCCCTGGAAGGCCTGTGGCTGAAAACGAAGAATGACCTCTACCACAAGCAGGCCAAATTCTGGACCAGAATCTTCGGTATCATCTTCGCCCTTGGCGTAGCCTCCGGCATCGTGATGGAATTCCAGTTCGGTACCAACTGGGCGGATTATTCCCGCTGCGTAGGCGACATCTTTGGCAGCCCCCTGGCGGCGGAGGGAATCTTCGCCTTCTTCCTGGAATCAGGCTTCCTGGCCATCCTGCTTTTCGGCTGGGACAAGGTGGGCCCAAAAATGCACTTTCTTTCCTCCTGCATGGTCGCTCTTGGCGCCCATTTCAGCGCCATCTGGATCATTGTGGCCAACTCCTGGATGCAGACGCCCGCCGGATACAAGCTGGTGGAAGTAAACGGGAAAATCCAGGCCCATATAACCAGCTTCTATGACGTGGTCTTCAATCCGTCCACCGTGGACCGCCTGACGCACGCGCTCGCCGGCTGCTGGCTGGCGGGAGCCACGCTCGTCCTCAGCGTCTCCGCCTGGTATATTTTGAAAAAACGTTTTACCGGAGGATCGGAAAAAAGCTTCAAGGTGGCATTGGTCATCGGCCTCATCGGCGTGGCTGGCATGGGCATCACGGGAGATTCCAGCGCACGAGAAGTCTCCGTCCACCAGCCTGCCAAATTCGCGGCTATGGAAGGCGTCATGGAATCCGGCGCCCCTCAGGACCTCCATCTCATCGGCTGGATGAACCCGTCCACCCATGAAGTGACGGGAATCTCCATCCCGTACTTGCTCACCCTCCTGACCCATCACGACCTGGACACGTCCATCACCGGCATGAACGACATCCCGCAGGACGAACGTCCTCCCATCCTGCCCGTCTTTTACTCCTTCCATCTCATGATCCTGATCGGCTGCGCCCTGGCGGCCCTGTTTCTGGCGGGCCTGTGGGGGTGGAAAAGAGGCTGGCTCTTCCAGAAGCGCTGGCTGCTCTGGTGCTTTGTTTTCTCCGTACTGGGCCCGCAAATAGCCAACCAGGCGGGCTGGGCCGTAGCGGAACTGGGGCGCCAGCCATGGATTGTGTACGGCATCCTGAGAACGGAACACGCCGTATCCCCCACCCTCACCGCGGCGGAAGCCCTTTCCTCCCTGGGTATGTTCTTCGTCATTTATGCCCTGCTGCTGGCCCTCTTCCTCTACCAAATCACCCATAAGATCCACAAAGGTCCGGACCAGGAAGCTGGCGAAGACGACGGCGCCGGGGAAGGCAAACTCCAGGTTCCTTTTGTTAAAGACTAATCTTTATCCCTCTTTAAAAATCATGTTGGACAATCTCACTCTCGCAGACCTGCAAATCATCTGGTTCATCCTCGTCGGCGTGCTTTTCTCCGGATACGCCATCCTGGACGGCTTTGACCTGGGCACCGGAGCTCTTCAGCTTTTCATCAAGGGCGATGAAAACAGAAGACTCACACTAAATGCCGTGGGCCCTGTATGGGACGGAAACGAAGTCTGGCTCATCACGGGCGGAGGAGCCCTCTTCGCTGCCTTTCCGTACGTATACGCTTCCGTCTTCTCCGGGTTTTACCTGGCCTTCATGCTCCTGCTGCTCACCCTTATCTTCCGCGCCGTGTCCATTGAATTCAGAAGCAAACAGCCCATGAAATGGTGGCGCAGGGGATGGGACACCACTTTCTCCATCAGCAGCCTTCTGGCAGCTCTGCTCATTGGCGTAGCCATGGGGAACGTCACCAAAGGCATTCCTCTGGACGACCATGGCAACTTCACCGGAACATTTCTCAGCCTGCTGAATCCTTATTCCATTCTTCTGGGACTGACGACGGTCGCCCTGTTCGCCATGCACGGGGGAATCTACCTGCTGATGAAAACCCAGGGAAGCCTGCAGGAACAAATCAGAAAACTGCTCAGACCCTGCGTCATCATCTTCACTGTCCTGATCATCCTGCACGGGGCGGCCACCCTGCTGTACGTACCGCACGTAGCGGCCGCCCTGGAACGCTCCCCCTGGATTTACGGAATCGCCGCCCTGGCGGTCATTTCCATCGCGTCCATCTGGATATTCATCCACAGGAACCGTCCGGGCTGGGCCTTTGTCGCCTCCTGCTCCACCATGGGCTGCATGATGGCTCTCTTCGGGACAGCGATGTTCCCCAACCTGCTCTACTCCATGCCCAATCCGGAACATTCCCTGACGCTCGCCAACGGCTCATCCACCCGGGAAAGCCTGGTCGTGATGACATACATAGCCATTCTGGGCGTGCCGCTCGTCCTGGCTTATTCCGCTGCCATTTACTGGGTCTTCCGCGGAAAAGTCCAGCTCAACGAACACAGTTACTGATGCCCTGCGGGCAAAAATAGCGATCAGCGAACCGAAAACGCCCTGTACCATCCGCCCTGCCGCATGAATGCCTCCATCTTCTCCAAACTCCCGCCGGAGGAAATTACGGCGCTCCATCAATCATGGAAAAACGATCCCCTGTCCGTGGACCCTCTCTGGGCCGCCTGGTTCGACGGCTACGAACTGGGGAGCGGTGGAGCCCCCCGGGAAAAAGAAAATGCGGGGAACGCCGCGGACACATCCCCCTACACCGTTCCTCCGGAAAGCGCGGAACGCCGCGGGCGCGTCAACCAGCTCATCCGGGCCTACCGGGTCATGGGACACCAATGCGCCCGCTTTAACCCGCTGGATCCTCCGGACCAGACCGGCTGCCCCGTCAATCCGGAAGATATGGGATTCCGAGAGGAGGATATGGACCAGCCCGTCAACATCGGCACCTTCATGGACGGAGGAACGTTCACGCTCCGTGAAATCATCACTAGGCTGCAAAAAATCTATTGTGGAGCCATCGGATTTGAATACCACCACATAGACAATCTTAAAATCCGCTCCTGGATTGAAGAAAAAATCCAGCTCCGGGCAAACGGCGTGGATTATGGCCCGGAAGTCCGGAGAGAAGCCTTGTTCCATCTCTGCAAGGCGGAACTGTTTGAGGAATTCCTGGGCAAGCGCTTCATGGGGGAAAAACGCTTTTCCCTGGAAGGAGGGGAAGGAGCCATCGTCCTGCTGGACGCCATGATCAAGCGCTGCCCCGCCGCCGGAGTCTCTCACATTGAAATGGGCATGGCCCACCGCGGAAGGCTGAATGTGCTCGCCAATATTCTCCACAAACCGCTGAAAACCATCTTCCGCGAATTCACGCCGGACTACCTGCCGGAATCCCCCATCGGCAGGAGCGACGTCAAATACCACCTCGGTTACGCCGCCACACGCCATGTGGACGGTAAAGAACTCCATATCCGCCTTTCCTCCAATCCCAGCCATCTGGAAGCCGTGTATCCTGTGGTGGAAGGCAGGGCCAGGGCCATGCAGCACAACCTGCAAGACGCGGAACGCAAGCGTGTGCTGCCGCTCGTCCTGCACGGGGACGCCGCTTTCTCAGGACAGGGCATCGTGGCGGAAGTCCTCAATCTCTCCCTGCTGAAAGGTTACCGCACGGGCGGCACCGTGCACCTCGTCATCAACAACCAGATCGGCTTCACCACCAGCCCGGACGAAGCCCGCTCCTCCCGCTACGCCACGGACGTGGCGCAGATGCTCCAATCCCCCATCCTGCACATCAACGGAGAAAGCCCGGAAGACCTGGTGTGGGCGGCGGACTTCGCGCTCCAGTTCCGCCAGGAATTCGGAAGGGACATCATTCTGGACATGTACTGTTACCGCCGTCTGGGCCACAATGAAACGGACCAGGCCGCCTTCACCGCGCCCATGCAGACCAAGCGGATTGAGGCGCGCCCCACCGCCGCCGCCCTGTACGGAATGGCGCTCAGGGAGCGCGGGGAATTGACGGAACAGCAGGAGCAGGACATCCGGAATGACCTTTGGGAGGGCATGGAACAAGCCTACCTGCAAATGAAGGAAAACCCCGCGGACTACATCCTGCCCGCCACCGCGCAGGATGCGGATGAAACGCCCCTCCCGCGCACCAGCACGCGGACGGGAATCAGTCCGGAACTGTTCCAGCGCATCGGAAGTATCCTTACGGAACTTCCGGACAGCTTCACGCCCCACCCCACGCTGGAAAAACGCTTCCTGGCCCGCCGCCGGGAAGCCTTCCGGGAAGGCGGCCTGCTGGACTGGGCCATGGCGGAATCCCTGGCATGGGGCAGCCTGCTCACGGAAAACCATACCGTGCGCCTGTCCGGCCAGGACTGCCAGCGCGGCACCTTCTCCCAGCGGCACGCCGTCCTGCACGACTTCAATGACGGCTCCCTGTACACTCCCCTGGAAAAACTGAATCACGGCACCACCGCGTTCCGCATTTACAACTCATCCCTGTCGGAAGCCTCCGTACTGGGCTTTGAATACGGCTACGCGCTGGAAAGTCCGGACGCGCTGGTCATGTGGGAGGCCCAATTCGGGGACTTTTCCAACGGGGCCCAGGTCATCGTGGACCAATTCATTGCTGCCGCAGAAGCCAAATGGAACCAGAAGAACCGCATGGTGCTTCTGCTGCCCCACGGTTATGAAGGAGCAGGCTCGGAACACTCCAGCGCCCGCATGGAACGCTACCTACAGCTTTGTGCGGATGACAACATGCAGGTCATCAATCCCACCACTCCGGCCCAGTATTTCCACGCCCTGCGCCGCCAGGTGCACCGGCACGTACACAAACCCCTGATTATTTTCACGCCCAAAAGCCTGCTCTCCCGTCCGGAGGCCGTCTCCCCGCACCGGGAATTCCTGGCCTCCACCTGTTTCCGCGAAGTGCTGCCGGATCCGGATACTCCCGCGCCGGGCCAGGTCACGCGCGCCGTCTTCTGTACCGGGAAAATCTATTATGACCTGGCTGCCTACCGTAGGGAACGGAATATTTCAGACACGGTAATCATCCGTCTGGAACAAATCTATCCTCTGGCGCAGGAACAGCTTACCTATCTGCTGGCGCCCTACCAAAAAGTGCGCGACTTCGTCTGGTGCCAGGAAGAACCCTCCAATATGGGGGCCTGGGGCCATCTGCGGAACAGGCTGGGACGCCTCTTCGCCACTTCCTTCCGCTATGCGGGCCGCCCCTCCATGGCCTGCCCTGCGGAGGGGGCCAAAGCGCTGCACGCCGCCGCACAAAAAAGACTCATCGCCGCTGCCTTCGGGCCGCGGGCCCAATCCTGAACCCATCTTACTCCCATGAGCGACATCCTGACTCCCAACTTTGGAGAATCCATCACCTCCGCCACCGTAGCCGCGTGGCACAAGAATGCCGGCGACCCGGTAGCCAAAGGCGACACTCTGGTGACTCTGGAAACGGACAAGGTTTCCACGGATTTGGAGGCGGATGAAAGCGGCGTGCTGGAAATCCTCGTCCCGGAAGGGGCGGAAGCCCCCATCGGTGCGGTTTTAGGCCGCATTTCCCCCCTTGACGGAAGTTCCGCCACACCGCCCTCCGTACCACTGGAAACGCGGGAGAAACCCGTTTCCGGTCCCTACTCACCTGTGACTGGCGCCCCGGAACAAAAGCCGGAAAAGAAAACATCCTCACCGGATCAGACAACCTCCGGAAAAAATGGGAAAACAGGAAAGGAGGCTTCTCCGCGCTTCATCAGAAAACCCATGAGCCCGTTGCGCCGTACCATCGCGGCACGGTTGGTAGAGGCCCAGCACCAGGCGGCCATCCTGACTACCTTCAACGAATGCGACATGTCCTCCGTGATGGAGCTTCGCAAACAATTCAATGCAGCGTACCGGGAACGGTACGGAACCAAACTCGGTTTCATGAGCTTCTTTATCAAGGCCGTAGTCAAAGCATTGCAGGAAGTGCCCCAGGTCAACGCCAGAATAGACGGTACGGACATCGTGGAAAACCTGTACTATGACATCTCCATAGCCATCGGCACGGATAAAGGTCTCGTCGTCCCCGTGCTGCGGGACTGCGACCGGAAAACGCTTCCGGAGCTGGAACTGGAACTCGCTTCCCTGGCGGAAAAAGCACGCAGGGGAAACCTGTCCATGCAGGATCTGCAAGGCGGCTGCTTCACCATCTCCAACGGCGGAACATATGGGTCGCTTCTTTCCACGCCCATCCTGAACCCGCCCCAGAGCGGCATTCTGGGCATGCATGCCATCCAGGAACGCCCCGTGGTCCGGGACGGCCAAATCATCGCCCGACCCATGATGTACCTGGCCCTTTCCTACGACCACCGCCTGGTGGACGGCAAGCAGGCCGTGCAATTCCTCATTACCGTAAAAAATGCCGTGGAAAACCCGGTGTTCGAGCTGTGAGGAACTGTGGGAAAAAGACTAAAGAAGAAAGACTGAATGTCTTTCCTGCTTTGGAGTATTTTCCCGGAAATCAGTCCTTTCGGCGCGTTGCCCCGGAAAAACAGTGGCGAATCAAACTTCCGCTCCCAGGCGGCCGTCTTCGGGCCAAACCATGGAGTTTTTTGTCCTTTTACCGTTTTCCCTAATGGCAGAGCTACATGGGACAAGAATTTGATCCGCGCCTTGCGGGCTTTACGCCCGCATTCCGTCCAACCGGATAAATCCGGTTTCCCGGTCTTTGTGAAAAAACTTCCGTGAAATGGCCAACTATTTTTTAGCGAGCCCATAGGCACTTTATCACCTCTCAAAGGCAGGACCCTCCGGAATCACCCCCCTTCATTCCATGGAACGGGAAAACCACTCCTGGCCATAAGCATGGATATGACTCTCCAAATCAGGATTAGTAATTTTGTTACGAATAATCAAGTCCACTTCCACAGGCAGATTCAACTCTGTGAGACGCGCTTGGAGAGTCAAAAGGACAGACAAATCCAGCTCCTCGCCCTCCAAGGCAAGATCGATATCGGACGCAGGCTTCCACGTGCCTAGGGCGCGGGAACCGAATAAAACGGCTTTCCTAATCTGCGGAGTCTGTGAAAGAATTTCCCGGATGCCTGAGCGCACCTTGGCCGTCAGGCCATCGTTCAGTCCTCTTTCTCCGCCATCATGTTCAGATTTTCCACACATTGGGCCAGCATGGGAAAGAATTTTCCCTTAATCAGGGAAACCGCCTCTTCCGCGATGGAATCATCATAAGTATGTACAAACAAATTGCGGCTTTCCAGCGCCTGGAGCCAACAATCAATATGACCTATCAAGTCTGCGCCAAACGCCTGCCTGATGGCTTCGCGGGGGCTGTTAACGCTGTAGCCGTCATAGACCAGCTTATCTTTCAACGTTTTCCAGCACAGCTCAAACGTAAATTCATAAGTCTGCACCAGTCCGGCCATTTCCAGTTCATTGTATTCCGGCAACGTGCAAGCATGGCGCAACCGGGAAAAAGCCTTATTCAGGTTTTGAAGCCTTTGTTTCCAGCGCAGGTTATCGTTCATCTTTTTTAATGGAGAAAAAGAGCCCCGTTGAGGGGCTCTTCCCGTGAAAACCGTTACATGTGAATGGCAATCCCCTCGGAAGCCAGCATGGATTCATGAATGGCCTCAGACAGCGTGGGATGGGCGAAAATGGTGGCGTGGATATCTTCATCCGTCAGTTCCGCCTGAATGCCGATGCCCAGCGCGGCAATCAGTTCCGTGGCTTCCGGCCCCACGATATGGGCACCCAGCAATTCTCCGTTTTTGGCGCCGTACAGGGTTTTCACGAAGCCGTCCGGCTCTCCGGCGGCTACAGCCTTGCCAATGGCCTGGAATGGGAATTTCCCCACCTTGTATTCCACGCCCGCTTCCTTGAGGGCGCGTTCCGTTTTACCTACGGAAGCCACCTGCGGGTAGCAGTACGTGCAGCTCGGGAAGAAGCCGACCTGCCTGGGCTGGTAGTCCGGATTAAACATGCCCTCCACAGCCTGGACAGCTTCAAAAGAAGCCGTATGTGCCAGCAGCACGCCGCCGATCACGTCGCCTGCCGCATAAACGCCGGGAATGGAAGTCGCATAGCGGTCATTCACCTTGATGAATCCCTTTTCCGTCAATTCCAGGCCGGGAGCGACGGGAACGACCGGCTTCACGCCGATGGCCACCAGGCAGACGTCCGCCGTGATTTCCTCTTCCTGTCCCCTGCTGTTTTTCACGTTGGCCCTGACCTGTCCGTCACAGGTTTCCGTGACGGATTCCACGGAAGCTCCCGTCATCACCTTGATGCCCTGCTTCTTGAATGCCCGTTCCAGCGTCATGCAGGAGTCGTCGTCTTCATTGGGAAGCATCCGGGGAAGCGCTTCAATAAGCGTCACCCTGGTGCCGAATGAATTGTAAATGTAGGCAAATTCCGTGCCGATAGCTCCGGAACCGATGATGATCATGCTTTCAGGCCGCTTTTCCAGCACCATGGCTTCCCTGGAGCCGATGACAGTAGTGCCGTTCAGGGGAAGGCTGGGCACCGTGCGGGTGACGCAGCCGGTACAGATCAGGATATTCTTTCCCTCCAGAACATTCACCGTTCCGTCGGCGGCCTTTACTTCCACCCTGCCGGGGGAAATGATGGAGGCTTCCCCCGTAACGGAATCCACCTTGTTTTTCTTGAAGAGGAACCCCACGCCGCCTGCCAGGCGGTCGCTGACCTTGCGGGAACGGCCGATCACTTCACTCCAATCCACGCTGACGCCCTCCACCGTCATGCCGAATTCCCTAGCGCGGTCCGTCACGATCCGGTAGGCCTCCGCATTTTTCAGAAGCGCCTTGGTGGGGATGCATCCCCAGTTCAGACAGGTGCCCCCCACCCGGTCGCGTTCCACGCACACCACGGATTTCCCCAGCTGGGCGGCGCGGATGGCGCCCACATAGCCGGCAGGGCCTCCACCAATGACGATAAGATCATATTGCATGAAATTACTATAAAGGCATCCCCCCTTGCGGGTAAAGAAGGAATATGAGCATGCGCCGGTTCGGGAGGCCGACAGATAGCAGAGGTAAGGGCCCAGAGATTAAAGCATGTGTTGAGAACTTGCCTTTATTCGCTCATCCTCAATACTCAATCACTATTCTTCACCCACTTTACCAGATCCCGCATTTCCGCGGCGGTATCCGCATACAGGCCGTCCGTGTAAATTCCATGATCATACAAAATTCTCCCTTCCACCATGGTGAACACGCAATCCTTGCCGGAAGAGGCATAAACGGCATGGGACGTTTCGTTGAAAATCGGGCACAGGTTCGGTTCATCCAGGTTCAGGGCGATCATATCCGCGGGAGCCCCCGGAACCAGTGTTCCCAGCCCCGGCGTCCGGAAAATGCGGGCGCCCTCTTCAGTAGCCATCTTCAACGCCTGCATGGCGGGGACCGCAGTAGCGTCCCCGCTGTACCCCTTGGCAAGAATAGCGGCCAACTTCATTGTTTCAAACATGTCCAGACTGTTGTTGCTGCACGCTCCGTCCGTTCCCAGAGAGACGGGAACGCCGGCCCGCACCATATCCCGCACGCGGGCGAAGCCGGACGCCAGTTTCAGGTTGCTGACCGGGTTATGGACAACCGCCGCTCCGGAAGCGGCCACCAGTTCCAGTTCCTCATCCGTCACGTCCACCATATGGGCCAGCACGGCCCGTTCATTCAGCAGCCCCATATCGCGGGCATAGCCCACGGGACGCCTGCCCCCGTGCAGGGAACGGCACTGCTCTACTTCCCCGGCGGATTCGGACAAATGGATATGCAGCATCAGGTCCAGTTCCTCCGCCAGCTTCATGGAACGCCGGAGCACTTCGTCACTGGTGGTATGGTAAATGGGGATCTTCACGCTGATTTTCGGTATCTGTATATATCCCATCATACCGTCCCCTGTCAGGTTCAGACAGGAGAGATATTTCGCGTCCCCCTCCTGGGGATATTCCGCTGTGGAGAAGGAATCCGGCAGGATGTAGGGAATCAGGTCTTCATTATAATTCTGTGCCTGCGCCCACTCCGCCTCATAGTCCACCCGTCCCGTCTCCACCATCTCCGTGACGGCCTCCTCGTAGGTAGTGAGCAATTGGGACTGCCTGTAGTTGTTCCACTGGTTCGCCATAAAGGGATACAGCAGCAGGGACAGACCGGCTGTGAACATGATGCAGACTATGACGGTTGTAATATGTTTTCTCATCCGGGCTCTCCTTATTGTTGTATTTTTTCTGTAAAAATGTGTGCGCCTGACATTGGATACCATATGCCGGCAGCTTTTATGCATCTGCCATTCCGGAAGAAACGGATTCATTCCGGAATGACATTGCAGCCTTACTTTCCCGTACGCTTTGTATCAGAAATTGCTTCCCTGGATTTCGCCGGGGCACTGCTTCTCTCATACAGCGCCCACGGCTTTCCTCTTTTGTAACGGTATCCTGCCAAGTACGCATGATACTGTTATTCGCTTCTCCGTTCTTCCGGCCTGGCCGGAAGGTTTACGGCTCTTCCCGTTATCCGGGCCATGAATTCCGAAAGCCTTACTTGGAAGACTTC
>OFFR01000622.1_pt1 | contig 20173 bp, 21 predicted proteins | sample 1521421 | NCBI WGS metagenome assembly OFFR01 (sample SAMEA3504087, study PRJEB24116) | mouse gut metagenome | biome: mouse gut; feature: mouse-associated habitat; material: faeces | place: Denmark | collected 2011 | reverse complement strand
TGTAAGATTTATCAAAGATCCCTGCACATTCTTCATTTGACATCTCACAGGGATTTGACAAAAACAGCCCGCCCATCGTTTCTCTTGCATTTACCGCCAGTGTCATGGATTCCTCCGGTTTAAAACCGTAATCACTCATTTTCAGGCCATCCACGCCGCATTCCTTCTGTAAACTTACAAGCGCTGTGATGAAATCCTCCGGCTTGTCGGCGTCCGGGATTCCCATGACCCTTGCCATCTTGATAAACTGCCCGTCACAGGCATGTTTCTCAATAAAAAATTCTGCAAATGCTTTAGAGATCATGATCAACCCCGCGCCATGCGGTAAATCGTGATGATAAGCGCTCATGGCATGTTCCATAGAGTGCTGCGCCGTTGTGTTCGTAAGCTGCATGGTAATCCCGGCAATCGTGCTTCCATAAGCTACATGCTCACGTGCTTCCAGGTCATTTCCATCTTTTACAGCACGGGGCAGATATTTGTAAATGCTCTCAATGGCAGAAAGCTTAAAATATTGACGCCATTGGAAATCATCACTTCTGTATTATGGAACAGTGCGTCAAATCCCTGATAAGCCGTATACTTCGCAGGAACCGTCTTCATCAGTTCCGGATCAACAATGGCAAGCACTGGCACGATGGACGGATCACCGAATCCAATCTTCTCATTCGTTTCGTGGTTAGAGATTACACCCCAGCAGTTAATTTCTGAACCGGTTCCTGAGCTGGTAGCGATAGTTACAATCGGCAATGCTGGATTTACAAGCGGCTGTGCCTTTCCGGTTCCGCCGTTCACATAGTCCCACAGATCTTTCTGATTTGTATGGAACACATGCGGACCATATTTGTGAACCATGATACCCTCTATCTCTTCGCAGTGGGCGTTGCCGCCCACATGCGGGCGGGCGTCGATTACCAGGCAGCTTTTGCCCCTGGCCGCCATCTCATGGGCAAAGACGGCGCCGTACAGCCCCGCGCCTACCACCAAATAATCGTAATGCTGCTCCAGCGATTTCCAGGATTCTTCCGCCTGGGCCAAGGTCATTTTCCTGTCCAGGTACTGCTGGTACAGCCGGCACAGAATCTGGGCATCCCCAAACGCGATTTGCCTCCCTTTGTCCAGCCAAAGCACCTTGTTGCACAGCTCCTTCACCTGCTGGACGGAATGGCTCACTAAGATGGTAGTTGCTCCGCCCGAGATGATCTCCCGCATCTTTGTTTCGCTTTTCTTCCGAAAAGCCCCATCGCCTACAGACAGCACCTCATCTAAAATGAGGATGTCCGGCTGAACCAGGGAGGCGATGGCAAAGGCGAGCCGTGACTTCATGCCCGAGGACAGCTGTTTGAAGGGCCTGTCCTGGAACTCTTGAAGCTCTGCGAACTTGATGATGCTGTCATAGGTCTCGTCCATGAACCTTCGGGTATAGCCCAGCATGGCGCCCCGCAGATAGGCGTTCTCCCGAACGGTGAGGTCCCCGTCAAAGCCGCTGGCCAGCTCCAGGAGGGCTGCGATGTTTCCTTCTCGCTTCACATAACCTTTGGTGGGCTCCATGATGCCCGAAATGACCTTGAGCAGCGTGGATTTCCCCGCTCCATTGGTGCCGATGATGCCCAGCATATCGCCCTGTTCCAAGCTGAAGGTGATGTCTTTGTCCGCCCAGAACTCCTGGACATGGTAGTCTCCCCTCAGCCTGCGCATCACGTATTCCTTCAGGCCGATCTCCTTGAAATCCCCCGTCATGTAGCGGATGGAGACGTTGTGTACCTCTAAAACACTCATAGCCGCTCCAGCATGACGGATTTTAGCTTTCTTTTCACAATTAGCAGCATGTTTAACACTCCCCGCATGATGTACGTGTAGCCCAGCGCCACCGCAAGCGCACAATACAGAAATACGAACTTTTGCCGGTATAGCTCGTTAATATCCTTAAAAACATGCTGAAAAACCATGAGCCCCGGCCAATGGATCAAATACAGGCTCAAAGACAGCTCCGCGCAGAAGTTGGTAACGGTGTTTGCTGGGAGCATGCTCCCAGCAAAGCTTTTCCCCGAAAAGCTGACCGCCAGAACAAGTGTTGTGGCCAATATGAAGCAAAACTGATAGTACCTGCTGTTGCGGTACAGCACAATCAGCACACACGTAATATATCCCAGCAACTCCGCCGCTGTCAATATCCACCGGCCCGTATGGGAAAAGGAGATCCCCTTGAGCCTTTTGTATAATAAATAGGCGAAGATGCCCATACAGGTCAAAACATATACTCGCAGCACTCCAAAAGTGAGAAAAGTGTGAAAGAACCTGAGGCTGGGATCCTTTAAATTTGCCCAATATCCTATCCCCGCAATGAGGGTCAGCGGCATCAAAAAAGTTAAAAAGGGTTTTTCTAAAAAAACAAGCATTCCCAATATGAAGAATTCTGCGAAAAGCATGCAGCTCATGGTCCACGCCGGCAGATTCAGCTGATAGTTTCCGCAATTCAATCCACTCATGTTTACAAGCAGGATCTCCCAGATATCTTTGGAGAGCGCGTCGCTTATACTCACAACACTGTGAATCTGATCACACCAGATCCGAACTGCCAAAAACGCCAGAACAAACGCAATTAAGTTATACCAAAAGAATTTGACATACCGCTTTTTAGCCCAGCCAATATTGCTGCCGTTTATCCAAAGACAGCCGCGAAACCTGATGCCTGTCCCAGGCGGAATACATCAGAAAACCAGCCAGAATTGCAAAAAACTCCACACCGAGAAATCCTCCCGGGAAATGCTTCTGCCCACTGGAATAGAAGTGGAACATCATCACTATCCCGGCAAAGCCCAGCCTCACCACATCCACAAAGCCATTCCGGGGCGTTTTTTTCTCTTCCATCTCTCTCATTCCTTCAGCTGCTTACTATACATAGTACAAAAACCGGGTATTATATTTCTTGTACATCCAGCACCCCAGCCCCAGCACGATGACCACATCCGCCAGCATCAGCAAGTGGAACCAGATGGTAGGGATGGTGGCCTCAATGACGATCTTGCGGAAATAGCGAATGAACAGGTAAATCGGGTTGAGGAGAAACAGGTTCTGCACCACCGGCGAATAATTGTCTATGGTGTAAAAAATAGCAGACATATACATCAAAAGCATAATAAACACCGACCAGAGGTACTGGATATCCTGAAAAAATACAAACAGCGCCGACAGAACCAGCCCCACGCCGATGTTGAACAGGACCAGGCAGGCGATGGGGTAGAGCAGCAGAACAAATTTCCAGGTGAACGTGATGCCGTCCAAGATGCAGAACAGGAAAAATACGCACAGTGACAGCCCAAAGTTAATAAGCGTCTGCACATTCTTGGAAAACAGAAACAGATACTTGGGCACATTCACCTTGGTAAAGATGGACGCATTGCCCATCAGGGACGTCATTCCCTGACTGGTGGACTCATTGAAGCACGAGAATATCAGGTTCCCGCAGAACAAGTACGTCGTATAGTGTGGCATGTTCCGCCCAAAAAACTGGGTGAATACCAGTCGCATCACCAGCAGCGTCAGAAGCGGCGACAGCACGCTCCATACCATACCCAGCACTGTTCGCTTGTACTTCTTTTTAAAGTCCCGCTTGACCAGTTCCTCAAAAAGAAACTGGTGGTTTTTAAGTCTTTTTATCATAGCAGCTACTCTCAACATTGCGCCAGAATGATCTCACAAATCCGATCCACTTCCTCAACGGTCAATCCAGCATAGAGCGGAAGACATAGAATCTGTTCCGAAACCCGCTTGGCAATGGGCGTTTCCTGATTCTCAAAGTTTGCACAGATCGGGAATTGGGAACAAATCGGATAGAAATATTTACGTGCATAAATATCATTTTCTTTTAACCGCTCCAGTACGTCATCCCGACTGCACCCCAGGGTCTCCGGCTGGAACAGCACCGGCATATACGCATAATTCCAAGTCACACCAGGCTGGGCCGGACATAGGATAATACCCGGCTTGTCCGATAGGCGTTCATAGTATCTCCGCCCCGCTTTACGGCGCAAAGAAATCTCTCCATCAATATGGCGCAAGTTGCATAATCCCATGGCTGCGGCGAATTCCGTCAATTTTGCATTGGTTCCCACAACTTCCGACTGTTCACCTGCTCCGCCAGCCTCAACACGCATCCCAAACTGGCGCCATGAAGCAAACGCTCTTGAAAGCTCCGAATCGTTGTGAACCAATGCGCCCCCCTCGATGGTATGAAATACCTTTGTCGCATGAAAGCTGAGCATGGAAATGTCTCCCAGCGAGCTGGAGCTGCGCCCATCGTCAAGTACGCCAAAAGCATGCGCCGCATCATAAATCACCTTCAGGTCATGCTTTTGAGCAATCTCTCTAATTCTTCTCCAATCGCATAGGTGTCCGTACACATGTACTGGAACAATGGCCACTGTCTTTTCCGTGATCAGCGGCTCAATCTTTTCCGGGTCCATCGTATAATAGACTGATTCAATATCGCAAAACACAGGGATCAGGCCACAGCGAACGATTGCAAGCGTGGTAGACGCAAAGGTATAGGGTGTTGTAATAACCTCGGATCCAGCCGGGAATGTAGAAAGCGCCGCTTCTAACGCCAAATGTCCGTTGGCAAACAGCGATACCTCCTTCACACCGAACCGCTCCGCTAATTTTTCGGCAAGTTCCTGATGCTTCGGCCCGGTATGAGTCAGCCACCTGCTGTCCCAGATATCCTTGATCTCTTCGTAAAACTCTTCAATCGGCGGCATGGAAGATCGGACGACATTGATCCTTCCCATGTTATCCCCTCCTTAACAACCTTTGACATTCTGCGCCCTAATCTGTTCAATCAGCACGCTCTGCTTCAAAATCTGAGCGCAATGCCGCTCTCTCTCATTCGGTTTCTCAATCAGCGCTGCAAATTTGGATATCGAATGATAAAACTGATCATCCTGCTCTACGCAGAGCGTCCTACATCCATTTCCGTTCCTGATCAGGAGTTCCGGCGACAGATCTGGAGGAGCCGTAAAAATTCTCGAGGCAACAAGCGATGCTCTGCTGCCCCAAACTTCCAGTTCACACCGATAGGTATCATCCATTCCGAAAAAAATGTGAGCGGTCAAACCGGTATCATTCCGCAGAACCGCACTGCCCGCAGTGTCCACCGTTTCCGCCATGGGAACGTTTAGACCTGCCCAGCACAGTTTGCAAGTATCGCCCAGCAATCTTAACGCAAGTGACAGGGGATAACCTCCGCAGTCCAGCAACGCACCCCCGCCAAGGGCCGCCTGATAACGGAAATCATGGGCGCCACGGAACGGGAATGTAAACGCCGCGCGGATCATCCGGGTCTCTCCCAACTCACCGCCGGCAATGATCCGTTCCACTTCATCCAACTGCCGGTGATACTGGAACATATAGTTTTCATGGACTGCCAGCCCCTTTTTTTGCGCCAGTTTCAGCAGGCGTTCAGTATCCTTCAGCGATGTGGTAAAGGGCTTTTCCATAAGCAGATGCTTGCCTGCATTCAGAGTCCGCTCCCCCCAGCACGAGTGAAGTGCAGGCGGCAGAGGTACATAAACGCAGTCGATTTTCGGATCATTCAAAATCGCCTCATAGTCCGGGTAGCAATGGCCGCCGAACCGCTCAATAAAAGGCACACACCTTGCCGCATCCCTCGACGCAATCCCGGCAAAAGAAAAGCGCTTCTGCTTCTCCAGTGCCGGCAAGAAACGCTTGAACGCAATATCAGACGCCCCGAGAATCCCGACGTTCCATATTTTCATACCTTAAAACCTCAGTAAAGACAGCAAATTTCGAAGCTGAATATTCAAAATATTATTTACCTGACACAAACGGTTCAGTGTTTTGTAGTCCAGCAAAAAGTATCCATCCGGAATTGCTCCAAGCTGTTCTCTGGATGTGCGCAAAACAAGATTCCGATTCTGCTCATGGTAGAACCGGCCGCCCTCCTCCGACAAACGCACATCGCACAGCACCTCGGTCTCTGGGCTGCTCAAGAAACGTTCCAGGGGATTGATCTTTGTGCGCCTTGCCACGTCAATCTGGATCGATGGGCCCAACTCTATATTGTCAAAGCATCCCGGCTCTGGAAGAGCGCGAACCAAGTAATGGGTCACACCCTCCACATCACAGCAGATCAAGCCAAAGGTAGAAACCTCTATGGCCTCTAACAGCGGCTGGCACCATTGTCGAACCTCTCTGCCCTCAATATCCATCTGACAATAAATCACCCGGAAGCCCTTTTGATCCAATGGCGCAACACCATATTCATCCATCTTCCAAGATTGTAGTTTATGCAATGCAACCAGTTCATGACTGCAATTTCGGAACATTTTGTAGTTGTTCATGTAATGATAGACTTTTGGAAGATCAAAGCGGCCGTTTCCCTCAAAAATAGAGCGGTAAAGGCTGGAGTCCGTGATAGTTTCCGCAATGCGGGAACGCATATCATTCTGCAGCGGAACCGCTGCGAATGGAATGCCTGAAAGGACGGTACGGGTATCCATGTTGACCAAATTATCATGCGTGCACATTAGATTTTTGATTTGCCCCAGCGTCATCCAGCAGTGGCTTTCTAAAACCGTCACATCTTCTTCCACTTGGAGGAGAATGTTTCTATTCCTTTTTTTCAAGAACCGGGATGACTGCTCTGATTGAAGTTGATCATAGATGATCTTATAGCGCCCGGCATGGGAAAAGTAATCCAGATAGGCCGGTTTTCTCCCCCCGTGTAACTGCATAAAGTTGCTTTTGGTTGCCTGAATAGTTGGCGAGATCTGAACTTGATTAATATTTCCAGGCTCAATTTTGGCCTGCATCAAAAAATGTAAAACACCGCCGATTTGCTTGCATATAATTCCTAAAAATCCATTTTCCAATTGTAATATCAGCGGCTGTTCCACATCCAGCTTCCCATCCTCATACGCCCGAAATCCTGTGATCTTAAAGAAAGAGCCCTGACGATTCCGCAGCACCCCTTCTTCTGCGGAATAGTACCAGTCTCTCATCTCGTTCATGGAAATCTTTTTGACCTCCACATGAGTCTCCCGATTTTTGCGCTCAATCCATTCCAGAATTTTTTCCGTCGGAGCAACGCTGCTGTCCGAAGTTGCCCATGATTTCACCATTTGTTCCATTACATCCTGCATGGAACACACCTCCCCGCGCTTCAGCCTGCTCCGAAATATATCTTCTCATAGTACCTCGCATAGGTACCGGAAGTAATATTCTCTATCCATTCTCTGTTGCTCAGGTACCACTGAATGGTCTGTTTCATTCCCTCCTCAAAGGTATATGACGGGCTCCAGCCCAACTGCGAAGTAATCTTTGTATTATCAATGGCATAGCGGCGGTCATGCCCAGGACGATCCTGCACATGGGTAATCAGGCTTTCGTCTTTACCCAAAGTGTGGAGCAATGTACTGACAATCTCGATATTCGCCTTTTCGTTGTTTCCTCCAACATTATAAATCTCGCTGACCTTGCCTTTTTCCAGCACAGCGCAGATTGCAGAGCAATGATCCTCCACATACAGCCAATCGCGAATCTGCATACCATCCCCATAAACAGGCAATTTCTTTTCGTGCAGGCAGTTGTTTATCATCAGAGGAATCAGCTTTTCCGGGAACTGATACGGTCCATAGTTATTCGAGCAGCGGGTAACATTTACCGGCATACCATAAGTCTCATGATACGCCCGAACAATCATGTCGGCACTGGCTTTGGAGGCCGAATAAGGACTATTGGGAGAAAGGGGAGTGGTCTCTGTAAATGTGCCTGTCTTTCCCAGTGCGCCATAGACCTCATCGGTAGACACCTGTAAATACCTCACCCCGGGCAGGTACTCACTGGAATATTTATTGTCTGGTTCCACCTTCCACGCGTGTTTTGCCGCCTCCAGCAATGTTTGAGTGCCAATAATATTGGTCATCAGAAAAATCTCAGGATTCATAATACTGCGGTCAACATGAGATTCAGCCGCAAAATTCACCACTGTGTCGATTTGATTTCTCTCGAACAACTCATCAAGCTGTTTGCGGTCACAGATATCCCCTTTTACAAAGGAGTAGCGCGGATCTTCCTGAACAGACACCAAATTTTCCAAATTTCCGGCATATGTAAGCACATCTAAATTAATCACATGAATATCTGCGTAGTGTTTCAGCAAATAATGTACAAAATTCGATCCAATAAACCCAGCCCCGCCCGTGACAAGTACATTTTTCATCGGATCTCCTCCTCAGCTACACGGAGTATATATTTTCCATAGGCTGTTTTCATCATTGGCTCCGCCAGGCGGAGGAGCTGGCCTTTGCCGATGTAACCTTTCCGATAAGCAATTTCTTCAATACAGGATACATACAGTCCCTGCCGCCGCTGCACAATGGATACAAAATCAGCAGCCTCCAACAGGCCGTCATGCGTTCCGGTATCCAACCACGCCACCCCACGCCCAAGTAGTTCCACGCGAAGGGTTCCGCGCCGAAGATACTCGTTGTTAACCGCTGTTATTTCCTTTTCGCCGCGGGTCGAAGTCCGAATGGTCTTGGCGATGGAAACTACGTCATTGTCGTAAAAGTAGAGACCAGGAACAGCATAATTTGACTTAGGCTGCCGGGGCTTTTCTTCTAAGGACAGAACATTCCAATTTTTATCAAATTCTACAATACCAAACTCTTCCGGATTATTGACCCGATAGCCAAAAATTGTGGCGCCGTCCGTATGGTTTTGCGCACGCTTGAGAATATCTGAGAGACCTCGTGCGTAAAAAATATTGTCTCCCAAAATCAGGGCAGCCGCATCTTTTCCAATAAATTTCTCACCAATGATAAACGCCTCTGCAATACCGTTTGGTTTTTCCTGAACCGCATAAGAAATAGATAATCCATACTGACTGCCATCACCCAGCAGCGCCTGAAACACCGAAATATCACGCCGCGTAGAAATAATAAGTATTTCCTGAATACCCGCCAGCATCAGTGTGGACAGCGGATAATAAATCATTGGCTTATCATAGATTGGCAGAATCTGTTTAGAAATCGCTTTGGTCAGCGGATATAGGCGGGTTCCAGAGCCACCGGCAAGAATTATGCCTTTCACATAAGTCCCTCCAAATCGGCAATATGTAGACTGCTAAAAACAATTGAGGCTATATCATCCATAGCAACGTGGTCCATGCAAGATAAAGGCTAATCAGTCCATAGCCCCACCGCGCCCACAATTATGCAGCAATTGCTCCCCCTGGCAGCTGGCAATTGGCATTTTTGTCTCACCATTTTCTGCGCAGTCATCATATTCCGGCACTTTCTGAGATGTAAACCGATCCAAAATGCTTGGAATTTCTGATTTCATGTCCTGTTCATTGTCAGCATTTTCTTGCAGATCTGTTTCATTGCGTATTTCACGCAATTTCTGAGCCAGAATTTCAGAGCCAAATTGTTCATATAGCGCTCGAATTAACAGCTCATTTTGTTCCCTAATTAAGTCCAGTTCCGTTTGCAGCTGCCCGGTGGATTCCCGAACAATATAGCGCACATTTCTTGCAACATCCAATTCACTTCTTGATAATGCATTAGCGTTTTTAAGTAATTCAATCAGATATGCATGGTGCCGATTCCGTATTTTCTTATATACAGCTTTTGGAACCCCAAAGATTTTCCCTATTCCTTTAGCTGCACACTTCAGGCCTTGCTTAACCCCCTCCCACGCCACCTTTATCACAGCCTGTGTTGGATGCGGCCTTTTTTTACATATTTTTAGTAGAATTTTTGCACTGTGCAGATTTGGTTTAGAATAAAATGCACGTATGGCATTGTTGAAAAGCATTTCCTTTTCTTTATGCAGATCTAATACCAATCCGAGTTCCTTTGAAGCATACGTTTCTAAAGAAAACCGCCATTGATAATAGTCGTAGCGCAGTGCAAAATTGGACATCACCTGTGCGCCAAAGCTCTGTCCGCTCATAGGCAAGTAGCGATAACACGACATGTTGTCTTGGAGTTTTACTATGGGCCCGTTTGCAAGGAGACAAAGAAGGTAAAATCTATCTGGAATTAAACTATCTCCATAAGCTGAATAATCATGATTTCCCAACAAAAAAAAGTTGATATTTACGAGAGTTGCTGTTTGTCCAGGCAATTTCCCGCTTTTATAATCTTGAATCTCATATAAATCCTTATCACTCTGACTCCATAAGCGTTGATTCGGTTTAAGCCTTCCGTTTTCATCAACCAGACTGTACAAATGTGTACATGCGCTATACTCTGGGTGTTCCTCCAAAAAATCAATTTGCTTCTGTAATTTATATGGATCTGTCCAGTAATCGTCGCCTTCCAGATGTGCAATATATTTTCCTTTGGCCCGAAGATTCAGGTCATAATCATTCTTTGACGGACCTAAATTGCTTCTCCTCAATACCATTGTGAACAGTCCTGGATATTTTTCGTTATATTCCCGCAAAATATCCGGCGTTCCATCCGATGACGCGTCATCACCCACAAGAATTTCAAGCGAAAAGGTCACTCGCTGCATCAGAATGCTGTCCAATGCCTGACGAATATATTTCTCATGGTTATAAGCCAGCACGACCACACTGAGCAATGGCTCCGTGTCTATCATCTCTCCGCACCTGCCCTTTTTATCTCATCCCGCTTTTCTCCTGCGGCTGTTGCAATCTCATGAATAGCCAGCACATCACGCAGCAAATCTTTCATTTTTTCCAATGGCAGCATACAGCTTCCATCGCAAAGTGCTTCCTGCGGGTTCGGATGGACCTCCATAAACATTGCGTCAACACCGGCTGCTGCTGCACAGCGGGCGAGACATTCCACATATTGACGCTGCCCAGAATTGGAATTATTCTCGCCGGCCCCTGTGAGCTGGACACTATGGGTCGCGTCAAACACCACAGGGTATCCAAATGTGCGCATCTGCATAAGGCCGGGCATATCCACTACCAGCCGCTGATAACCAAAACAAGTTCCCCGTTCGCAGAGCAGAATTCTATCGCACCCAAAATACTCCAGTTTCCCAATTACATTTTTCATGTCCTCGGGTGCAAGGAACTGTGCTTTTTTAACATTTATAATCTTTCCAGTCTCTGCCGCCGCTTGGAGCAGGTCAGTCTGCCGGCACAAGAACGCAGGGATTTGGATAATATCTACGATCTCGCTCACCGGCTTTGCCTGCCAGGGCTCATGGATATCTGTCACCAGCCCGCAGCCATAGGTGTCTCTCACCTTTTGCAGCATCTCGAGCCCCTTCTCCATACCAGGTCCTCTGTATTTGGTTGCTGCTGTGCGGTTTGCCTTATCAAATGATGCCTTAAAATAATAATCTACGCCGAGCCTTTTGGTGATATCTGTCATTTCCGCCGCAATCTTCAGTAGATTTTCCTGCGACTCAATCGCGCAGGGACCAGCAAGTAATGTAAATTTCCCATTATTTTTAAATACATCTTTCATAAGGATCGCCCTGCCGACCGGTTTGCTCTGAGTACAGCTGGACATAAAAGAGAGCAAACAAACAGCCGCCTTTCTTGTAGAATTTAATTGAGACAGAAGCACCCCATAGCACACAGGAAACATCAGGCATGAGCTGCTTCCAGACCTTAAAAAGATTCACACGAATCTCTCGCTCATCGTCACATGCGGCTAATACAGTGCTGCCGTTCAGGATATTACTCCGACTCTCTTGCGGCCAAAATCATATCCGCAATTTCACGAAAGCAGCCTTGCCCGCCACCCTTTTTGGTTACATAATCCGCAGAGGTCTGAATATACTCATTCGCACTGGATGGAACGCAGCCCCAGCCGCTAGCTTTGATGGCCGGTACATCAAATACATCATCCCCAATGTAACATACTTCTGACATTGTAATGCCGTGCTTTCTGCACAGCATTTCAAGCGCACCGAGCTTGTCCTTTGTTGACATGATCAGTTCATCAATCTTCAATTTTCTTGCACGGTGTTCCACCAATTTGGTGCTTTCCGCAGTTATAATAGCCGTAATAATTCCTTGCTCCTCTAGAAGGAGGAAACCCATGCCATCCATAACATGGAAACGTTTTGCCTCGCTCCCATCTTCAAAATAATACAACCCGCCGTCAGTTAATACGCCATCGCAATCTGATGCAACCAATTTAAGTTTTTTTAATTGTTTATTCAGGCCTTTCATTTGCCGTATTCTCCAATTCTCGTAAGCGTGCAATTGTATTTTTATATGGCTGACGGTTTTGCTTGAAAAAAAGACCCGCTGTGCCTAAAACGAAACCTTTTACACCTTTGGCGTAATATCTCTTGATGACCTCGTAGGAGCAAGCGCCATCCAGAACAATTTCAAATCCACAGTGGGCCTTTAATTCCAATAATTTGTCGATCTTATCTTCCACAAAGGAAAGATATCCCTGACCAGCAAATCCAGGATGTACCATCATAACCAAAACAGTATCTGCTACTTTCAGCAATTCATATGTACTCTCAACCGAGGTGTCCGGTCCAATCACAAGTCCAGACTCAGCTCCCTTTGCGGAAATCTCCTGAAGAATTCGCGCCGGGTGATAGGTAGATTCCGGGTGGATAAAAATGCGGTCTACTCCGATCTCGATAAAACGATCCACAAAATTGAGGGGCTCGCATATCATAAGATGTACTTCCGTTTTTGCTGTAGTTTTTCGGCTGATAAACTCAATGTCCTGCATGCCCATACCAAAATTTCGCACAAAATTCCCATCCATCACATCAAGGTGGTAATAGTCAACTCCACATGCATCAAGACAGGTGATTTCGCGCTCCATATTTCCGAAATCCGCACACATCATCGACGGACATAACCACAAGCCCATGCCATAGTCTCCTGTCATCTGATTCGCGCCACAATTGCTTTTTTAATCTGCTGCTGCACACAATCCCCGGGTTCAAGAATCACCGTCCGGCCGATCCCCGCCTGCACACCGTCAATCTCCAGGGCGCCCGACAGAACGGTCAGGCATTCTATGCAGTTGCTCTCATTATGATAATAAGCCTGATTTTCCAACAGCTTTGTCGCATAGTATCTCTCGACAATTTCACATCCGGGCTGATATCGCTTAACTTCTCCAGCATTTCCAACTTCAATTGCGCTGAGCGCCTTTCCCGTATGGAGCGGACGCTTATTCCCAGCGGCATCAATTCGGTCATAATCATAAAAGCGATATGTAAAGTCACAAATTTCCTCAATCTCATACACCAAGGAACCTGCCTGCAGAGAATGGAGCGTACCCGCTGGCACAAATACATAGTCTTCTTCGCTGACTCTCACACTCTTTATTGTTTCCAAATATCGTTTTTCTCTGATCATTTCCTGGAACTCATTGATTGAGCCGCAAGCACAAGCACAAACCATTTTGTGGTCAGGTGGCGCAGCTAGAAAATAGAAGGATTCATTCTTTCCCTTTGCTGCTCCCTCTAACTTCGCCGCGCAAGAATCACTGGGGTGCACCTGTATGCTCAGATCAGCAGCAGCATCAACGAGTGCGACTGAGATGGGGAATGCCGAATATTCATTCCAACCATACCGATCCTTTATGCGCAAGAAATATTGATAAAGCGTGGCACCCTTGTTCTCTCCAGATAGTATCTTGCAGCTGGATTCTTCCGTTCCATATACGGAATACAGGTGTCCCACTCGCGCACAAGGCTCCTCACTATATGCAAGCAGCCTTTGACCGCCCCAAATAGTCTCGTGAGCAATCGTGTTTAGTACAAACATTTATACCCCTCCGCTTGCTCCCTTTAAAATGGCGCAAACCTGTTCCAGATCTTTCGGTGTATCAACAGACAGAGCGTGACACTCTACGCTGATATAGTGTACGTCAAGCCTGTTCTCGATGAAGCGGAAGGAGTCATTTTCTTCAATCTTCTCAATGGGACCACGGGGAGTATTCATGTAATAGTCTAAAGCGGCCTTGGAAAACACGCTGACACCCACAAACTTGTGGAACGTATAGTCCATATTCCCTCTGGGAAAAGGAATTGGGCTGCGGGAAATAAAGAGCCCAATTCCATCCCTATTAGTTACAATCTTCAAATTAGTAGGGTCAAGAACCTCAACCGGATCATGGAAATCTGTCATTAGGTTAGAGACATAGATATCCGGCGGATTCAATTCCAAGCTGGGGATGCACTTGGCAATGCAGTCTGCGGGAATGAGCGGCTCATCTCCGTTAATAACTACATAGAAATCCGCCTCAAACAGCTTTGCGACTTCATAAACACGATCTGTACCCGTCTCCAGATCTGAAGCAGTCATAACCACCTTCGCACCAAACTGTTTGCACGCCTCCTCAATGCGCACATCATCCGTTGCAACATAAACTTCATCAATCTCTTTTACTTTTCTTGCATTCTGGTAAACCCACCAGATCATCGGCTTTCCGCAAATGTCCGCTAACGGCTTTCCAGGCAAGCGGGTAGAGTGATAGCGCGCAGGAATGACTCCAATAATTTTCATGCATATCTCCCCATTCTGTTTTTATTCTGCGTTGAGCTGCCGATAAGCCTGCTCCACATTTATCTCATATGGACTGCATGGAATCGTCTATTTCTTCGGGCAATCTCAGCACTCTTTCAAGCGAGACTCTCTTAAACACCTCAAGCGCCCCGCCGCGTGTGGCGTTATACACAACAACGCCATCTTTTTCAACTTTCTTTTTAATAAAAGCATATGCTTTTATAGAGTTTCTCTCGCACATTGCCTTCATGTAGGGATTTGTCTTTTGGTCTTGAAGATAATCATCAAAATACTGCTTGGCTGTACTGGACGTACAGTCTGTACCTATCAGGTAAATTTCATGGAAGCCCATGTAATGCGCGATGTTAATACAGAAGTTGACTACACTGCACGCATTATAGGCACCTCTGCATATGTTTTTGCGATAGCGGAACGTTAAGCCCCGGGCACTAACCATGTGGTTTAAGTAGCTATACGGAATGACACCGACCATCGGATCAGCCTGCAAGCGTTTATCTTGCGCGGCAATGGTGTCTGTTACAAATGCACGTTCCTGACAGAATGTTCCGACAGCCATATCCGTACCGTCACTTACATATTCTGCAAAGACATTTGGATCACAAATCGCGTAAAATGTTGGCCTAAAGCTCGTTTTTTTGTACATGCGAATGATCCCGTTCACGCCGAACGTAATCTCATCCTTCAGCAGTTCCACATCATCCTGTGTCAGACTCGGGCCTGTCGCAATTATGAAGCACCGCTTCCCCTCATACATGTTCTTAATACTTGCCAAGTCTTTTGCCCTTTGTCTCTGCGGACCTAAATGTAGCATCCGGGCCAGAGAGGCGATTTCAAACTGAATATAATTCTTCCAAAAGGACTTTATTTGCGGGCGCACTCTGAAACGGAAGTGGTACATTCTTTTGGTCAGCCAGTATTTTGCTTTTCTAATCTCCATGTTTATATAGGAATCATACTCATGAATCCCCTTACGTTCCAATATATCTGCAAGCTGGTCTGCATACAGAGTGCTTGTTATCAAAATACAACGTTTTGACGCATACTGCTGGTCCAAGTCCCGAATATCCCTGATACGATATCCAGAGCGGAACTGGCCTACTCGCCCCTTAAAATGGTCAAAAGCACCCGCAATATAGTAATCTTTCCCATATTTATCGAGAAAGTCATTATATCCGCCGTCACTTCCGATTAAAAGAAGCTCTTTCCCCTTGGCTCTTGTTCTAAAACGCCGCCAAGATGACTGTCGCTGCATCTTATTGTCCGTTACATAATGGATTCCCCGAATTGAATCCACCAGGTACTTAGGCGTAACCTTGTCTAATTTTTCAAATACTTTGTAAATCAAACGTCTTAGCATATATTGTTATTACTCCCGCTTTTTAAAGTTGGCACTCGCTGATAAGGCAGTCAACCGCATCAACGTCAAACACCGGAATCCCGCACAAACGCTGCACCTCTTCTCTCTCCTTAAAATAATTATCAATTAAGATTGCATCGTTTTCTTGGATATATTCCCACTTAGGAGTATCATCCTTGATCCAAATAATTTGGTTAAACAGCAGCTTTGCAATCCGATGCTTCACCAGAGATTCTTCGAGGTCATGCATATGCCGTGTCAAAAGAACCACCTTTTTGCCCATATTGACGCATTGATAAATAAATCTCATCAGATTTGTATTGACACGATTTTCTATTATTAAGGTATCATCAAAATCAATATATACAACACTGTACCTAAAGTCGATGCGGTATGCTGCGCGGAGGCACCGCTCCTGCTCAATCTGACAGTCATTTGGAATAATTTTAACGTCATACTCCATCGCATCAAACAAGGACAGCAGCGAGAAGTTAATACCCAATTTTGTGTACAGCGAGCTATTTGTAGCTTGCCGCGCAGAGAACTCCAATAGCTTGTATTTCCCGCAGACATCACGCTTTGCCTGAAAAAACCATGCCCCCCGAAATACAAAGCGTTCATTTAGCGCGGATGCTATCTCTTCGATCTCTCCAGTCACCGGAATTGTTCTTGCCCTGAAGGATATCCCATTCCACACCCGTGCTCTGACCCGGGGACCGATAAAACGCAACATCCCAAAACGGTCTGTAAAACAATCCACTGAAATTTCCTCGCCCGTCAAATATTCAGTTATAACAGGCTCGGATGTGGCCTCTATTGCCAGCTCCAACTCGTTACGGCTGCATACTTTTCTGGCACCACGAGATCCTGTTCCCTTGGCAGGCTTGATAAACACAGGGTATTTGGACACTTCATCAACACCGTGAAATACCTTGGGAGCAAATGACATACCCACGATGTCCTTGTACATACGCCGCTTGTCACTTGCGGCAAGCAAAGTTTCGTATGGGGATGTAATCACTTTGGCCCGCAAGCGGGACTGCAGTTCACTCAATTTCAAAGCTACATTGTCAAATGTCGGAATAATGTACTGGATTTTGAGTCGCTCAATGACTGCCGTCAAAGCATTTTCAAATTCAGGGTGGTCAACAAATAACCGTTCATCCCCATAAATGAACTTCCCTTCGGGATAAGCATAATCTGTATAATTCTCTTTCCCTGACAGGCCATATACATCAAAATGCAAATTGTAGCGCAGGGAATGATAAATATCTAACGCGCCTTCCGATCCAGATGGGAAAATCAGTACCCTTATCCGTTCCATTTTGGCCACCTTTACACAACACCTTAATCTATATTCTTGATTATTTGTTCTGCTTTGAATGGGGTAAACCGAATAGTTTTCCCCATTCTTTTTTGGTAAATCGCGCTAATTCCATATCATATTTCAGACAAAAGCAGCACAAAGCCGTTCTGCTGTTGATTTTCATTCGGGCGTTTTCCCCCAAAGAGAAAGTGTGCGCAGAGCTGCTTTTATCTTCCACTTTACAAATTGCTCCAGCTTAAATCGCGTAACGTTAATTTTGATCCCATATTCATCTTTTGCGTACCGTTCCAGACATTTCGTCAGTTCAAACTGCATTTGGTTTACATTCTGATTATTTTGAAACATCTTTGACGTAACGCTTTGGGACGTGCCTGTCAATCTCCGATAGCAGCTCATTTCCCGCCTGAGCCGGTAAATTGCTCCCTGCAAAGCCAAAATCAACACCATTGTTCGGTCGGCGACCATGGGATTTGCCTCATAAATGATGGAGTAGTCATGGGCTTTATCTAAAAAAAAGTTCCTATGTACCAGCGTTGCCGGCTGCCCGGGAAGATGGACCCCGTCAAAGTCCTTCCGTGTGAAACGCTCCGTCTGACAGACCCATTCCGGCTCCGGCCCAAGCAGGCCGCCATTCTCATCTATGACCCTCGCGTTATGTGTACAGCCGGAATATTCCGAATGGTTTTCCAAGAAATCAATTTGTAACTCCAATTTTTCTGGATCGGTCCAGAAGTCATCCCCTTCGCAGCTTGCAATGTATTTTCCCCGCGTATGCTTGAGCAGCTCATATAAATTTCTTGTCACCCCTAAATTCCGTTCCCGAATGAAAGGGCGGATAATTTGTGGATATGCTTGGGCGTAGCTCCGTACAATGCTGCCGGTCTTATCTATGGAAGCATCATCACCAACCAGTATTTCATAAGGGAAACGTGTCTTTTGCATCAATATGCTGTCCAAGGCTTGACCGATATAGGCTTGCTGGTTATAAGTCAGGACAATGACGCTGGCCATAATCGTTTGCATTTTCTCACATCCCTACGCTGTCCGGCCCTTATCTCAAATCATATTCGGACAGCATTTTCTGTACCTTTTCTTTTGAGTTAAACATCAATACATCAATAATTGATAAATTGGGAATAAAATCATGCTTGAACTGTGGATAAACGATTTCTCTGGCCTGTAAAAAATGCAGCTGGATTCCAGCTGTTTGGAAAAGCTCTTGTGAATAGAGCGCTTGGCCCCCAATGGCGTTAACATACGTGTCTGCACCTAGAATTTTACAAATCTCTAAAATTTTTGACTCTCCCCGCAGTTGATGATCCTTCTTTATTTCAGAAGACAGCAGCAGCGTTGTATTGATCTCTAAATACTTCGAAATGAGTTCTATCTGATTTTTTAGGTAAAGCGCGACATTTGCTTCATCGTATCGAATCACAGTCTCCAGCAAAGGGTATATCTCCCGATAATACGGCGCTCGTGCGTAGCTCATTTGAAGTGCGCTCAGCATTTTCCGCCTGGAGGGTTCGTCATTTTTCCACTCTAATGCATTGATTAATTTGTTTTGACTGGCGCCTTGAAGCGGCAGATTATAATAGTGGGCTTTACCATTTATTAAAATGCGGTTTCGGTTAATCCAGCCACGATTGATATAATTTACATCGTCATAAACCACATATTGATCCACCGCATTCAGCAACTGCCAATACCCGATGTATGGGAAAAAATACGGCTGCATAATCCCCAGTTTCATTCAGTATTCCTCCCCAGTTTCTCTCGCCTTTTGCACACTTCCATCCGTTCACTGGTTCATTTGCTCCCAGCGATTACCCATGATTTGACGCTTCCACCGTTTCACTGCGCTTCTCTGCCTGCCGCCGGGCGGCAGAAGCACCTTGCTGCAGAGCGCGGCATCGCCGAATCCCTGTGTGGGGCTCTGTTCAAATTCCAGGTATTTTCGAAGGAGTATCCAGAGCATCTTCCGCTTTCCCTCCGGCGGTTCCGTGGATCTGGCGCTGGTGCCGATCCTTGTCTACTGCCTGCGCTGGGGGCCGAAATACTCGCTGCTGTGCTGTTTTGTCAACGGCGTGCTGCAGTATTTTCTGGGAGGCGGCATTGCGATCTCCTGGCAGTCCATGCTGCTTGACTATGTAGTGGCCTATACGCTCGTATTCCTGTGCGGCTTCGGCGCCGGCAGGAAGCTTGGCTGGCTGTGGGGAACGCTGCTGGGTTCCTTCGGGCGCTGGGTATCGCTGACGCTGTCCGGCGGCCTGCTCTGGTACATGTACATGCCGGAAACTTTTCTGGGGATGCCCATGGTGGATCCCTGGGTCTACTCGGTGCTGCTCAACGGTGTGCTGGTAGTGGTGGTAATGGCGGTGGATCTGGCGGTGCTGGGCATTATGCAGAGTGTTCCGGCCCTGCGCAGGCAGGTGCTGGCGAAGCAGACTGCAGAGTAAGGCGGTCGGTGCGACCGGCTTAAGGAGACGGTTTTGAGGCCGGATTGCAGCGGGAAAACAACAGAGTCTGCAAAAAAAGACTGGAAAATAAAATGCCATATTTGACAGGTTATACTTTGAAAACGTATAATAAAGGTCAGATATGGCATTTTATGTCAGCTGTTTTGCGCAGGCGGAAGAGGCAGCAGTGCCCATGCTTGCGAATCTTGCCGGCATATGGTAGTATGGCAGAGGATGTTGCCGGAAACGAAAACGGCAAACGAACCGGTAAAGCGGCAACAGTACACGAATAAGGGTACAAAAACAGTAAAACAGTACAAAAGCAGTACAGCAGTACAGAACCAGTACAACAAAAACCAGATACAGACTGATGGAGGGGCGCATTATGGGCGGATTTTTTGGAGTGGCATCAAAGGAAGATTGTGTGTTTGACCTGTTCTTCGGGACGGACTATCATTCTCACCTGGGGACGAGAAGGGCCGGTATGGCTGTATATGATGATAAGAAGG
>OFFR01000620.1_pt1 | contig 20220 bp, 17 predicted proteins | sample 1521421 | NCBI WGS metagenome assembly OFFR01 (sample SAMEA3504087, study PRJEB24116) | mouse gut metagenome | biome: mouse gut; feature: mouse-associated habitat; material: faeces | place: Denmark | collected 2011 | reverse complement strand
GACGGAGGCCGGGACCACGCAGAGGGACGTGGTGAGGATGGGCGTGGTGTCCATCCCCGCCGCGTTTTCCGTTTCCCCGAAATGGCTTAAGGCCCTGACAGGGTTCAAACAGAAGGAGAAGCTGACTGTGGATTATTTTGACACGGAGACGCTTGAGATAAAACAGACGGAAATGTTCATTGACGGCTACAAGGCAAGCCTTGTGAAAGACACATCCTATAAGGGATTGTGGAAAGTGTCGTTTACTTTGAAAGAATTTTAGATACAAATAATGGGTGATTTTTTGTGGGATATTTTGTATAATGAAAAACATATGAGTTCATCAAAACAAAATTATTTTAATATTGTTAAAACACAAAAAATACTTTGGGAGAGGTTATGTTGGATATTAATGAACTGATTTTTTATGCAAGGCAAATGGCGCCTCAATTTGCATCATCATGTTGCATTGTTAATGGTGCAATTATGGATCTTAATGAAGTACAGAGCATGGGCTGTCAGGAATTTGGTGTGCGTTCCAAATTAAATATGCCGTCCAAACTGTACAAATATTTTCCAAATGTTATAAAAAAAGATAATGGCAAAGAGATAAATTATTCTATACAGGCATTGAAAAATAATACTGTGTTTATGCAGGCACCGTGTGAATTTGATGACGTATATGATTCTGATATCAGCATTGACTATTATGAATATGAGAGATTAAGGCTGACTGAGTACTGTGATCGTTGTCAGATTGAAATAAAAGAAGCGTTTTCCACGCAGGAAATAGGGAATGCGTTTGTTCAGGCATTAGCTGCAGAATTTAATTCCGCAGGGGATTTTCATTCGGTATTCACAAAGAAACCGGATTCAGAAATTGAGCGGTTATCAAATGAACATTTTCTGTTAAGCCTGACTATTGAACTAAGCAAACAAAATGATCTGGGTCAGGCTGTAGCGAAAATAATATATTCCGATTTTGAGGAGTATTGTATTAAACTGAAAAATACCTTTAGAACTTCTTGTTTTGCTACAAATCCATATTCGCAATTAATGTGGGGCGGAGCATATGCAGACTGTCATAGGGGCTTTTGCATCGAATATACGGTGTTGCCTGGGGAGAAAAAATATCAGGATGTATATCAGAATCTGTATCCTATGATTTATTGTAAAACACGTCCAGATATGACGAAACGGCTTGTAGAAATGCAAGATAGAAAAATTACAGAAGATGGTTTATGGGATATTTATTCAAATGGTGCATTACGGAAGAGTATCGATTGGGCATTTCAGAATGAGTGGCGTCTGTTATTACCGATGCGCTGTGAAAATATTTCTGATTATAATGTTGAATTTTTCCCAATTACAAAGGTATTTCTTGGAAATAGGATGTTGCCAGAGAAACGTAAGGAAGTCATTGAAATTTGTATCAGCAAGAACATTCCTTATGTAGGTGTCATGCGAAATCCAAATGTTTTTGAAATGCAGGATTGCAGTATAAAATGCGAAGATTGTCTCAAATATAATGCGAATATGAAAAAATAAATGGTATGGGAAATTTTTAAGTGAGGCATCAGTCTGGAAGGGCTGGTGCTTTTTGCATGGAAAGGGGTGTTTTCATGTATCCGGTGAGCGAGGCGTTCCTGCGGGCGGTGCGGGAGAATACCCGGAGGTATTACTGGACGGGGAAGATCACTACAAAAGGCGGGGTGGTGTATCCGTTCGGGTATGAGGATATTGTGAAGGGGAGCGGGTATGTTTCCGCCCAGTGCTGCGGGAGCGCGGAGATTGAATTGGGGACAGTGTATGCGGCGGAGATGGGGGTTACGCTGTTTTCGCAGATTGACCGGTATACGCTGGACGGGGCGAGGGTGGAGCTGTCCTATCATCTGCGGGTGGCGGACGGCAGTTTTGAGGAAGTGCCCATGGGGATTTTTGAGGTGAGCGAGGCGAACCGGACGGCACACTGTCTGGAGCTGAAAGCCTATGACTATATGCTGCGGTTCGAGAAGAGTTTCAACGGGTTTGAGTCTGTGGGGAATGCCTGGGCTTTTCTGGAGCTGTGCTGTAAGTCCTGCGGCGTGGAAATGGAGAACACGAGGGCGGAGATTGAGAGTATGCCCAACGGGAGGGAGCTGCTTTCTATTTATCCGGAGAATGATATCGGGACGTACCGGGACGTGCTGTTTTTTGTGGGGCAGGTGCTGGGCGGGTTTTTCTGTATCAACCGGAGGGGAAGGCTGGAGCTTCGGAAGTACGGGGCGGAGCCGGTGGCGGAGGTGCAGGGGAGGCACAGGTTTTCCAGCAGTTTTTCTGATTTTATCACCAGGTATACGGCGGTGAGTTCCACGAACCTGCGGACGCAGAAGGCAGAGTATTATGCGTTGGAGACGGACGACGGACTGACCATGAACCTGGGGGTGAACCCGCTCCTGCAGTTTGGGCTGGAGGAGACCAGGAGGCAGTTGTGCGGGAATATCCTGGATGATTTGTCTGTGGTGAATTATGTGCCTTTTGATTCCAGCACCATAGGGAACCCGGCTTTGGACCTGGGGGACGTGCTGACTTTTTCGGGCGGGCAGGCGGACGGGGAGCAGGTGACCTGTATCACGTCTTTTCAGTGTAGGATCGGAGGGAGGCAGAGCCTGAAATGTGTGGGGAAGAACCCGCGGCTGGCCCAGGCGAAGTCTAAGAATGACAAGAATATTTCCGGGCTTTTGAACCAGATAGAGGCCGGGAAGGTGGGGATTCATACGTTTACCAATGCTTCCGGTTATACGGTGGCGGAGGATAATGTGCGGATCATCAGTATTGAGTTTGCGGCGAAGGAAGAGACCCATGTGCAGTTTTTCGGGCAGGCGGTTGTGGACGTGAGGGCGGTGCAGGCGGAGAGGACGGCCAGCGCGTCCGGGAGTATTGTGGTTTCGATTCCGGCGGCGGAAGGCGGAGCGGGCAGCGGGGAGGCTGTCGGGGCCGGTGACGGCGGGGAAGCGGGTTTTGGCGGAAGCGGAGCAGACGGCGGCATGGCCGGGGGGAGGACTGGAACCAGCGGAAACGGGGACAGTGCCGGAGGAAATGAGGGGAGCGCTGGGGACGGAGCGGAAACCGGGGGAAGTACGGAAGATGTTATTGTGAAGGTGGAGCTTCCGGTCACTTGGACGGAGGACGGGAAGGCTGCGGCTTATGTTACTTATGAGTTTAATGATTCGGAGATTCTGGCGCACTGTCCGGCGGAGACCTGGGGGAGCGGGAAGCACATTTTGTCTCTGTATTATCCCATTGACGGTCTTGTGCCGAACATTACCAATACGTTTAATGTGTATCTGCGGATAGAGGGAGGCACGGGGGAGATTGGGACCGGTGGGTGCATTGCTTCTATCAGCGGGCAGGGCATGGCTGCGGCGGCTGCTTGGGACGGCACGGTCACGGTGGAGGAATCTGTCTCCCGTTTTGCCTTTGGCGGCGGCCTGGGGATGAAGGGGGTTGCCGGGGAGATGGGGATTGAGACCATGGAGCTGGTGAGGAAGAGTTATGCGGACAGTATTGGGAAGGCGCTGGTCGGGGCGTTTGGGAAGCCCATTGATTTGGCATAGGAAGGAGCGGATGCGTATGAAGCTGAAAGGGACAATGGTTCTGGAACTGACGGATGAGGCCACGGGGGAAGTGGAGACGGCGGTGGAGGAAAATATGGTGACGGAGGCGGTGAACAATATTTTGGGGATGAATCCCATGGGAGTGTTCTATTCCGAGGAACGGCTGGCGGATGTGATGTCGTGGAATGATACCATGCTGCCGGTCTGCCCCAACATGATAGGGGGTATCCTGCTGTTTCCCAAGGCGTTGGAAGAGGATGCGGGGCATATCTATGAGAGGTCGGACAACCTGCCGGTGGCTTATGCTTCCAACAACGTGAATACTACGGCGAATGCGGCCAGGGGGAGTCTGAACCAGACGGAGAGCAAGGTTTTGGAGAACGGGTATAAGTTTGTGTGGGAGTTTACGCCGAGCCAGGGGAACGGGACGATTGCGGCGGTGGCGCTGACCAGCGCCCAGGGCGGGCAGAACGGGTACGGGAGCCTGGCGGGGGATGCCAGCGCTTTCCTGCAGATCAAGAAGCTGGATATCGGGGACTTGGGGAAGGTGAAGCAGGCTGTGTTGTTTGAGGCGGTGGAGATGGATTTTGAAAAGGACCTGCTGTATTCCATTACGTTTGAGGATTCCAGTGTGCGGGTGCGGAAGGTGAGGGTTCCGGTTTTCCGTATCGGGCTGAATGAGAGGCTGGACGATTCCACTTATAAGGTGCTGGAGGACCATGCGGTGCCTGTACAGACTTTTTTGTTTTTGGGGAGTTATACGATGTATGGGGAGTTCCTAGACGGGCAGGACGGGTACTGGTACGGGTTTTCCAATGAGGGCAATTCTTCGGGGAATGCCAGGGTGCTTTGGGTGAGGATTTCCAAGGCGGATTATTCGGCGGAGGAGGGGGAGTGGACGCTTTCCAATGCGAAGCTGATGGCCGTGGGGGAGCGGGACATGACCGGGAGTTACCCGGAGCGGAAGTGCCGATGCTGTATGCGGGGCGGGTATCTGTATGTGCCGGCCTATGACAAGAAGGGGATTTATAAGATCAATGTGGCGAATACGGCGGACGTGTCGCTGATTGCTTTTGGGTTTACGTCCAAGATGAAGCCGCTTGGTGCCACAGGAACCTGTGAGCTGTTTGTGTCGCTGGTTGGGGACTTGATTGTGGGCGGTGATTTTCAGGTGACGGCGGAGGATGCGGTTGTCCATACCCAGGGGAGCGCGAGGCTGGGGAGTGCGGCCACGCCTCTGTTCCAGTATAAGCAGTTCCTGGTGGGGTGGGGAGGCAGTTACGGGAATGAGTACCGGCATATGTATCTGCTGACGCCGTACCTGGCTACGATCAATAATCTTTCTTCGGCGGTGGTGAAGGATGCCAATAAGACTATGAAGATTACCTATACGCTGACGGAGGTTGAGGATGCCGGGGCGTGAGCGGCGGGGGATTAAAATGGGTTGAGGTGCTGAAAATGTTTTGAAACATGGGAGAATGGTATGATGTGCCGGGGAATGGTATGAGATGTGTGGGAGTGGCATGAAGTGTCAGGGAATGATGTGCAGATAGTGGGATTGGGAACAGGGCGGCGGCTTTTGGGAGCGGGCCGCTTTTTTCATAGAAAAATCAGAGAAAGCGAGGGATTTTGGATGAAGGAGTTTGTGGGTGTGATAGAGTGCGGGTTTGCGGCTATGGGCGGATACCTGGGCTGGGCCATGGGAGGGTTTGACGGCTTTCTGTATGCCCTGGTGGTGTTTGTGGCGGTGGATTATGTGACGGGGCTGATGGCTGCGGCGGTGGAGAAGAAGCTGTCCAGCGGCGTGGGCTTTCGGGGGATTTTTAAGAAAATCGTGGTCTTCTGCCTGGTGGCCCTGGGGCATATCCTGGATACGCATGTCATTCAGAACGGGAGCGCGGTGCGGACGGCGGTGATATTTTTCTATCTGTCCAATGAGGGGATTTCGATTCTGGAGAATGCGGCCAGGATCGGGCTTCCGGTGCCGGAGAAGCTGAAAGGGGTTCTGGCACAGCTACGGGAGGAAAAGGGGAAGGAGTAGGAGACGGTACGGAGGATAAATGCGATTAAGCGCAGTAAGGTGTGGCAGGGGATATGGTTTGGGATTTTTATGAGAGGGCATCGGTGTGGAAAGCTGGTGCCTTTTTTTGTGCGGAGAATTGGAGAATGTTTCCGGGCAGGGAACGGGAGAAGGAGAGTGAGTTTGTATGAAGCTGATTCAGAGGATTTTAACGAAGTCCGGGTGTTACCGGGCGGGGAGGAAGATTGCGGTGAAGGGGCTGATGATCCATTCGGTGGGGTGTCCACAGCCGAAGGCTTCTGCTTTTATCAGTAACTGGGATAAGGCGGATGCGGGGGCCTGCGTCCATGCCATTGTGGAGCCGGGAGGGGATGTGTACCAGCTCCTGCCCTGGGATTGCCGGGGATGGCACTGCGGAGGTGACGCAAACGGGACGCATATCGGGGTGGAGATGACGGAGCCTGCCACGATTCGGTATACGGGCGGTTCGGACTGGGTGGAGACAGGAGACGGGAGGAATACGGAGAGCCATGTGTCTGCCGCTTATAAATATGCGGTGGAGCTGTTTGCTTATCTGTGCCGGATGTATGGGCTGGACCCTCTGGCGGACGGGGTGGTGATTTCTCATTCCGAGGGGCATAGGAGGGGGATTGCCAGCAATCACGGGGATGTGGAGCATATCTGGAAGAGGTTTGGGCTGTCTATGGGGCAGTTCCGGAAGGATATCAGGGCGGCTATGGACGGTTCTGAAACCGGGAGCGTAAGCGGCGGGAACGGTGGTTCCGGCGCGGGTGTTTCCGGGCTTACGGAGATCATGGGGAAGGCTGCGGCGACGGCGGAGCAGATGCGGGAGTATGTGAAGCGGAAGAATCCGTCTGTGGCGCAGTCGGTCCTGGATATGGTGCCGCTGTATCTGTCCGAGGGGGAGGCGGAAGGCGTGAGGGGTGACGTGGCTTTTGCCCAGTCCTGCCTAGAGACGGGGAATTTTACGTTTTCGGGTTCGGCGGTCACGCTGGAGCAGAATAATTTTGCCGGTATGGGCGTGACGCAGAACGGGGCGAAGGGGCTGTCTTTTGATACGGCGCGGCTTGGTATCCGGTGCCAGGTGCAGCATCTGAAAGCCTATGCCTGTCTGGATGAATTAAGGAATGAAAATGTAGACCCGCGCTTCAAGTATGTTGTAAGGGGCTGCGCGCCTTATGTGGAGTGGCTGGGTATCCGGGAGAATCCCCAGGGGAAAGGCTGGGCTGCGGGAGCCGGGTATGGGGAGAAGATTCTTTCCATCTTGAAGGAGATTGCCGGGGAGGACGGGAGCGCCGGAAGCGGCAGTGTGCCGGGGAATCCGGTGGAGCCTATGTCCGGGTATGTGAAGGTGTTCTATAAGGGCAGGGACGGGGTGAGTGTGCGGACTGCGCCCTGCATGGGGGACAATGTGGACCGGGTGGTGTATGAGGGGATTTACACGGTGACGGGCATCAGCCTGGATAAGCGGTGGTACAGGCTGAAATCGGGGCTTTTTATTACGTCGGATGCGGAGTATGTGATGTTCATGGAGAGGCTGCCGGGGAAGTCTTCTTATCTGGTGCGGGTGGATATCCCGGATCTGAATATCCGTAAGGGGCCGGGGACGGATTTTGCCCGGACGGGGCTGTTTACGGGTGCGGGTGTGTTTACGGTTGTGGAGGAAGCGGACGGGAAGGGAGCCGGGAAGTGGGGGCTTTTGAAGTCGTATAAGAGGGAGCGGGACGGGTGGATTTCGCTGGATTTTGTTACGAGGCTGTAAGGGTGTTTTTGCAGATGGGCAGGGATGCCTCCTTTTTTTGTACGGATATATGGGAGGGCTGCTAGAGACGGGTTCTGGTAAGGGCTTTTGTGCGGCGCGTCAGCCGGGGATTCCCCGGCGGTACATACCATGCCGTTGGTATGAATTTTGGAAAGGAAAGGTAAGGGATTATGACGGCAAAGGAATTGGACGCGCTGAAAGGTGTGGATATCCGGACGGTTGAGAAGGAGGTGCTTACGGATATCCGGGAGGTGGAGGTTGACAGGAGCCTGCCGCTGGAGGAAAGGAAGATGGCCTATCTGGAAGCGGTGGGGAATCCCTATGCGGTACGGGTGGGGGATATGAAGGTACGGGTACGGTTTGCGGAGGATGGGGCCTCTTTTGAAGAGGTTTTTGAAAATATGTTGAGGAATGTATAAAATAGTTCTGGATTTTTTGAGGCGGAGGCGCTATGATTGTCTTAGGGACAAGTTAGTGCATCCGCCTTTTTGATTTTGCAGGTGATTCTGGCAGAAAACGAAAGGAGCGGAAGCACATGGAAAGCAAACAATTCAAGAAGATCTATCATGCCGCCATCTATGTCCGGTTATCGAAGGAGGATGGCGATGTTGCGGGCGCGTCTAAGGCGGAGAGCAACAGCATTTCTAATCAGAGAGAGTTAATCAGAGATTTCCTGAAAGACAAAGAGGATATTGTGGTGGTGTCGGAACGGGTGGACGACGGGTACAGCGGTTCCAGTTTTGAGCGGCCTTCTTTCAAGCTGATGCTGGAGGATATCAAGAAGGGCGTTGTGGACTGCGTGGTGGTCAAGGACCTGTCCAGGTTCGGGCGGGAGTATATTGATTCCGGCAGGTATATTGAGCGGCTGTTCCCGGCTATGGGGGTGCGTTTTATTGCGGTGAATGACCATTACGACAGTTTGAAAGGGGACGGCCAAGGGGACGAGATTCTGGTTCCTTTTAAGAATTTGATCAATGATGCTTACTGCCGGGATATTTCGGTGAAGATTCGGAGCCATCTGGAAGTGAAGCGGAAGAACGGGGAGTTTATCGGCGCTTTTGCACCTTATGGCTATCAGAAGGACGGGGAGGACCATCACAGGCTTGTGGTTGATACTTATGCGGCCGGGGTGGTGCAGGATATTTTCCGTATGAAGCTGCACGGCATGAGCCAGGATGCCATTGCCGGGAAGCTGAACTGGGACGGCATTCTTTCTCCGATGGATTATAAGAATAGCATGGGTGTCAATTTCCGGACGGCGTTTAGGGTGAAGGCGGTGTCCGGGTGGAGTCCGGTGGCGGTGAGGCGTATTCTGGAAAATGAGGTCTATATCGGGAATCTGGTGCAGGGGCGGCAGTCCACGCCGAACCATAAGGTGAAGAAATCCATACGGAAGGATAAAGGGGAATGGGTGAGGGTTGAGAAGAACCATGAGCCGGTGATCAGCGAGAGGGATTTTGCGGTTGTCCAGAAGCTGCTGGGGATGGATACGAGGACGGCGCCGGACAGGGAGGGCGTGTACCTGCTGTCAGGGGTTGCCGTTTGCGGTGACTGCGGGGCCCCGATGGTGCGGAAGGTGTCTTCGGTGAATGGGAAGAGGTATTGTTATTATATCTGCTCCGGGCATAAGGCGGGCGGGAATTGCAGTCCCCACCGGATTCCGGTACAGGTGCTGGAAGATGCGGTGTTTGTCCTGTTGAAGAGGCAGATCGGGTGTGTCCTGGACTTGGAGAGGGTTCTGGAATATGCGGGGACAGTGCCGCTTAGGGATTTGGATGTCCGGAAGCTGGAGGAACGGCGGGAGAAGCTGTCGGGAGAGGCGGAGAGATGCCGGGAGCTGCGCCTGATGCTTTATGAGGATATGAAGGACGGGGTGATCACGAAGGAGGATTATGTGGAGCTCCATGCCGCGTATGAGGCCAGGGGGAAGGAGGCGCAGGAGGCGGCCGGAAAAACGGAAAGAGAGATCAGGGCTGTTTTGGAAGGGGAAGAGGACAAGTACCGGTGGATTTCTTATTTTAAGGAGTATAAGGATATCGGGGAGCTGACCAGGAATGTGGTGGTGGCACTGATTTCGGAAGTACGGGTGTATGACAGGGAGAATATTGAGGTCGTGTTCGATTTTGCGGACCAGTACCGTCAGGCACTGGAATATCTGGAGGATAGGGAGTGTCCGGGCCTGGAGGGAATGGCCGCCGGAAGGGAGGCGGTCTGATATGGCAAGGAAGGGTAGGAAGAGGCTGAATGGGGCTGTGCCTGGGAACGGGGCGGCCGGGAAAGCGGAGAAGGCTGTGCTGTTCCGGGCAGGGCTGTATGCGAGGCTTTCTTATGAGTCCGGGGTGAACCGGGAGCGGGGGACCATTGAGACGCAGATGGAGCTTATGAGGGGCTTTGTGGAGGAGGCGGAGGATATCGTGGTGCAGGAGACGTATTCGGACGCTTCTTTTACGGGGACCACGTTTGAGCGTCCGGGTTTCGAGCGTATGATGGGGGATATCCGGGACGGGAAGATCAACTGTGTCATTGTAAAGGATCTGTCCAGGCTTGGGAGGAATTATGTGGAGGCCGGCAATTATATTGAGCGGGTATTCCCGTTTCTGGACGTGCGGTTTATTTCGGTCAATGACGGGTTTGATTCTTTCCGGAGCGGGACGGACTTGTCCATGCCTTTGAAGAATATCGTAAATGAGTATTATGCGAAGGATATTTCCCGGAAGGTGACTTCTGCCCTGAACACGGCGAGGGCGGAGGGGAAGTTTGTGATCAAGCTGGCTCCTTATGGCTATCTGAAATCGCCGGGGGATAAGCAGAGCCTGGTAGTGGACGGGGAGACGGCGGGGGTTGTGAAGCGTATCTTCCGGCTGTTCCTGGAGGGGAATGGCTATGGGAGGATCGCAGGAATCCTGAACGGGGAGGGCATCCCATGTCCGGAGGTTTACCGGAAGTCAAGGGGGCTTCCGGTGACGGGGCATAAGGGGTGTGTGGAATGGACCGGGATTGTGGTGAAGCGGCTGTTGTCGAATGAGTATTATACGGGGGATTCTGTCCATGAGAAGACCGGCGGGAAGCTGTTTGGGGGCGGTTCCTGCGGGGCGGAGGATTCTGCCGGGTATGTGGTCAGGGAGACCCATGAGGCGCTGGTATCCAGGGCTGATTTTGACAGGGTGCAGGTGATGAAGGCGGAGCAGGTGCTGGCGTATAACGGGAAACGCGCGGAGGGCAGGCGGTGTGCGGCAGGACGGAATAAGTTTAAAAAGAAGGTGGTGTGCAGTGACTGTGGGAAGACCATGTATCTGTTCCGGGCGGTATCGCAGGAGGGGGATAGGTTTTTTTATGGCTGCAGTTCCCATAACAGGAGCCGGAATGTGTGCCCGTACCGGCATAAGGTCATGCTGGAGGATCTGGAGGCTGCGGTGTTCGGGGTTATCAGGAGCCATATGGATGCCTGCCTGGATGCGGAGCGGCTGGTTCGGAAGCTGAATGCCGGAAGGCAGGGGACGGAGCGGTACAGGCTGATGTCCAAGCAGGCGGACCGTATCAGGGAACGGATTCGGCAGGCTGCAGGGAAGAAGGCGGGGCTGTATGCGGATTTTGCGGAGCGGCTGATTGACGGGGAGGAATATGCGGCGCTGTCGGAGCGGTATACGAAGGAGGCGGAGGCGCTTTCTGCGGAGCTGGAGAAGCTGCTGGAAGAGCGGGAGAGGTACGCAAGGGATTTCCATATAGAGGAAGGCTGGGAGAAGACGGTGCGTGGTTTCCTGGGGGAGAGGGAGCTGACCCAGGGGATGGTGGACGCTTTTGTGACGAGGGTTTCGGTGGATAAGGACGGGAACTGTGAGGTGGTCCTGGCCTATGATGACATGCTTGCGGAGCTTTTGGAGGCCGTGAGGGAAAGGGAGGCGGAGAAAGGTGAAGGCTGATGTGGTGGCAAAGTATATCCGGCTGTCGGATGAGGATGTGGATACCGGCAGGGGCGTGAAGCAGGAGAGCGACAGTGTTGTGTCCCAGAGGCGGCTTCTGGACGGGTTTATTGATGGGGACGCGGGGCTTAGAAGGTGCCGGATCATTGAATTTTGTGATGACGGGTTCAGTGGGACTGACTTCCGGCGCCCCGGTTTTGCGGATATGATGGAGGCGGTGAAGCGGGGTGAGGTGGGCTGTATCATTGTGAAGGATTTTTCCAGGCTGGGGAGGGATTATATTGAGGTTGGGAGTTATCTGGAACAGATATTTCCGCTGATGGAGGTGCGGTGTATTTCTGTGAATGACCATTATGACAGTGAAGGTGTGCTGGGGACTGCAGGCGGACTGAATGTGGCGTTTAAGAATCTGATCAATATGCTGTACAGCAGGGACCTGTCTAAGAAGATACGGTCCGCGCAGATGGCGAGGGCGCGGAAGGGGGAGTATCTGGGCGGCTTTGCGAGGTATGGGTATGAGAAGTCCCAGGAGGACAAGCACCGGCTGGTGGTTGACCCGGAAGCGGCGGAGGTGGTGCGGAAGATATTTACCATGGCGGCGGAAGGGGTTACGGTTTCCGGGATTGTGCGGTATCTGAATGATAATGGTGTGCTTACCTGCGTGGAGTATAAGCAGAGAAAGAACAGCAGGTATCAGCATCCGGGCGGCGGGGTGAAGAAGCTGTGGGGGACCCAGTCGGTGCGTTCCATATTGTCGGATGAGACTTATATCGGGAAGGTGGTGTGGAACCGTTCGGAGAAGTCTATTACTACGGGGAAGAAGATGCTGTGGCATGACCGTTCGGAGTGGGTGGTTGTGGACGGGCAGCATGAGCCGCTGGTGTCGGAGGAACTGTTTGCCTTGGCGAATGAGAGGACGAAGCCGAAGAAGCGGGACAGGAGCGGCGTGGATATGAGCGGCTTTAAGCGGGAGGTGCTGTTTGTGTGCGGGTACTGTGGGCGGTCTATGGTGAAGAAGAACCATAAGTATTGCTGCCGTTACCGGACCTGTGGGACTGATACGGAGTGCAGGAGGGCGGTGGAGGATATGGAGAAGCTGGAAGGGAGCGTTATGGAGTATGTGCGGAAGATGGCGGAGGTGATGCTGGGCAATTCCGGGAGGAAGGATGTGGGAGCGGAGAGGGAGACGCTGGGGAAGAAGTTGGACGCTTTGCGGAAGGAGAAGGAGCGGCTTTCGGCGGAGAAGATGTTTTTGTATGATAAGTACCGGTCCGGGGGTATGACGCGGGAGCAGTTTAAGGCAAGGACGGGGAGTATGGGTGTGCGGGTTGAGGAAATTGGGAAGGAGATGGGGGAAGCAGAGGATGGGATTGAGAGACTGAAAGGGTGCGGTTCCCAGGAAGGGGAGGCTGTGCTGGAAGAGATAGCGGCTCTGCGGGAGTTTGATAAGGGGGTGCTGCGGAAGGGGATTGAGAGGATCAGGGTGTTTGGAGAAGGGCGGATTGAGGTGGTTTGGAAGGGTGGGGATATGTTCGGCGGGGGAGATTCGTAAAAATTTGTAGGAAGATTGACGGAGCCATGAGCGGGGTGCTTGTGGCTTTGTTGGTTTTGGGGTATAATACAATGCAGTGGAAAAGAGTGGAAGGTATATATTTGATATAGGTAAAGGCATGGATGAGGTTCTGAATGAAAAGGGTTAAGGAATATGCGTATGCATTTAATACAGATGAAGAATTGATAATATATAGTAAGATAGGGGAAGAAAAATCGGCATATCAAAATTATTGTGAATGGCGTGGTTATATTTGTGAGAAATATGGCGGCGGTAAGTACGCAGAGTCTACACTGAAAAATTTTGTGCATTATTTGAAACGTGAGAAAAATCTAATTATGAGCAGAAAAGAAATGTGGAGTGGGTGTACAATGCCGTTATTAACGGTGTTTATTACGATTGTATATACATTTGTATTTTCGGTGGTCAATGTGATAAATACTTATAATAATTCGATAAATACATTGATAGATGAAGAATTTTTGGAGTATACAGGGTATAATCCAAAGCTGATATATCAGGCATTGGAACAAAATTTGTATTCAGGAATGTGGTTTTATATTTGGGGAGCTTTTTTAATGGGAGCGGTCGTTTTGATGTTTTTATTCTTTGCGTCTGTTAGGATTAGAAGTAATAACTTGAAGAATGGGTTTTATTCGGATTACATAATGATTGTTCAAGAAATAATTGAAGAACAGAAATCAGGAAAAGCGGAAATGGCATAGGAGGGAAAATGGATCACAAAGAGGATGACTTTAGAAAAATATGTTTTCACTGCGCTTCTATTTATGAGATGGAGGATGGAGAAATATTGACGTGTCCGTTTTGTGGCAGAAGCATACCGACATCAGAATATGAAAGAGTAATGCAGGGTATTAGGCAGGCTGTTTTTGGAGGATGGACATGCAGGGCAGAGTATGAAGGTGCAGAGGACGATGGGAAACGCTATTATACAGAACCCTGCGGTGAGATATTAAATTTTGTGGCAGTAGCTGTTGCAAGCGGTTTGATTGGAAATATGTCATATGACATTGTTAAAAAGGTATTTGGTAAAATTGTTTCGTATCTGAAACGGAGTAAGAAAAACTGTGAGGATGAAACATTAGCAGCGTTTTTGGAGTCCCCGGAGAAGATAAAGAAATTTTCGGAATATATCAGTGCATATTATGATGAGTATGAGGGGGCAGATGCTAAAACGAAGAATGCGATTATGGAAGAGGTATTTGTGGATCATGTTTCTCATATCATAGACGGTCTGATAAAAATGAGGCATAAAGACATTGATATAGAAAAAGTGATGGAGGACAGCCCGCATACAAGAGAAGAGATAATGAAGATGGTTTTGGAGATAAGGAATAAAGTGAATGTTAAACGATTGGAGGAAGAGGATTTTAAAGATTTTTGGGATGATATAGATATTGATTAAGGGAAGAATGTTAAATACATATGTAAAGGAATAAAAAAGTTGAAAAATTTTTTGTCCTTTACTTGACACGGGCAGAGCCGATGAACAAGTGACAACAAAGCAAAACTAAGTGGAGGGAGGAAGAAATTTAATGAAAATTCGGTAGAAATATGAGTGTGATTGTGGTATTCTGTTAGAAGTACAAATCGGAATTTATTGAAAAGTTGACTGGAATAAACTATATAGATTTAGGAGAACACTGAATGAAAACAAATTCAAAATTGCGTACTTCGCTTAATATTTATGCCATGATGCTTTATGGTTTATGGAGCTTATTAGAATTGTACTTGAAAACCCAAATTGGAATTGACGAATTTACAAAAGAAGTATATATCAAGCTTGTGTTCTGGCTTTTGCCTGCAATCGTGATTCATTTTCGTTTTAGTGACAATATGTTCATCAAAAAGGAAGAAATGTATCTATTAAGGAAAAACTGCTGGATATTTGTTCCAATAATGCTATTGTTTACAATTTATATTTTTATAAGTGAATACTTGACCAATGGTAAGATTACGATAAGCGAGTCTTTTGGAATAAACACTGTAGTAGAGGTTCTTTCTATAGCTATCGGAGAAGAAATGGTTTTTAGAGGACTGTTTTTGAATGCTATATTGAACGATAAGAAAAAGTATCTTGCTGTGTTTATCAATTCTTTGATGTTTTTAATTATTCATTTTCCTGCGTGGATTCAAGGCGATATTTTTATTTCGGTATTCACAAGTGGAGGATTCATCACTGTTTTGCTGGTAAGCTGTATTTTCAGCTTTGTTTTTATTAAGACCAAAAGTATCTGGACAGCTATTTTTCTACATTTCTGGTGGGATTTATTGTTGTTTATGTTTTGATAAGATAACTTCCAGTTTGTTTAATTAATCATTACCGCAATCACAACAGAATAAGTAACACAGCGTCAGAGCGTATAGAAAAATCTATGCGCTCTATTTTATTGTAAAGGAGCAGATTTATGAGCAAAGACAGCAATACACAGCATAGAGCCACCCGACAGCACCCACCCACAAAAATTATCGTGGAAAGGCACTATGTAGGCACTGAAAAAATGGAAACGGTATTCAAGCGGATAGCCGAGGAACAGATAACAAAAAGGGTTAAGGAGATAGCGGAAAACAGCGTAAATTAGCACTGGAAACGGAAAAGGGAATATAGTATAATAGGAGTTGAGGAAGTCCCTTTTCATCAAGGAGGACGAAATGAAAAGGGCAAAACTGAATAACGACAAAATCACTGCTTTATATTGCAGGCTTTCCAAAGACGACGGCACGAACAACGAGAGCATGAGTATCAGCACACAGAAAACCATGCTGAAAGATTATGCAAAGCGCAACGGTTTTCTGAACTGCCAGTTCTATGTTGATGACGGTTACAGCGGTACAAACTACGACCGCCCCGCTTTCCGACAGCTTATCGAGGACATACAGGACGGGGAAGTGTCAACGCTCATCACAAAAGACCTGTCACGTTTGGGGAGGAATTATCTTGAAACGGGTACTTATATCGAGGTATTTTTCCCCAATCATAACGTGCGGTACATTGCAATCAATGACGGGGTGGACTCCATAGACAACGCACAAATGGATATTACACCGTTCCGCAACATCATCAATGAAATGTACGCAAAGGACACGTCAAGGAAAATCAAGAGCGCACTCCACGCAAGGAAAATGCAGGGCAAGTATATGGCTACTACCGCCCCATTCGGTTATCAGAAAGACGAGAAAGACCATAACCACCTTGTCATTGATGAAGTGACCGCCCCCGTTGTGGAACTGATTTTCTCAATCGCCGAGGAGGGCGTGGGGCTTCACACTATCTGTAACCGCTTGCGCAAGGCAAAGGTCATAAAGCCGAGTTTCTACAAAAAGGAAATGTTTGAGCGGTACACTGATGAGGAAAAGATGTATGACTGGGACACCGCCTATGTCAGCAAGATATTGCATGACCCCGTTTATGCAGGAAACCTTACCGTAGCGGAAAGACCGACCAAGACCATGCGTTCCAAGAAAAGACAGTATATCCCGTATGCGGAGCGTGAAGTTATCTATGGCACACATGAACCGATTATCGAGCAGAGCCGTTGGAACACCGTACAGAAGATTTTGGAGAGCAGACCGCCCGTTATCGGGGAAAGTTCAAGCGGATATGACAACATTTTCCGAGGGGTTATCAAATGCGCCGATTGTGGGAGTGCCATGCTTGCCAAAGTCGAGCAGAAAAGAAAGCGTAACAACGTACTGGACAAGACTTTCTACTGCTGTACCAAGTACCGCAAGTTTGGGAAAGAGGGTTGTTCATCACACACCATTGAGGCGAGGACGGTTCACGAAGTTGTGCTTGCGGACATTCAGAAACACGCAGGACAGGCATTGACCGACAGGAAAGCTATGGTAACGGAGATTGCCGAGCGTCTTAATCTCCAAATGTCAGCGGACAGGGAACAGCAGAAAAAGGAACTAAGGCAATGTAAACAGCGTGTGTCGGAGATTGAAAACCTGTATGCCAAGCTGTACGAGGACTTGACAAGGGAACTGCTGACCGAAAAGCGTTTCCAAATGTTGTCGGCAAGGTATGACAGCGAGCAGGAAGAACTGACAGCCAAGATAAAGGAACTTGAAAAAAGTGCCATAGCGGACAAAGAACAGTTATCTTCCATTGAGCAGTTTGCGGAGCAGATAAGCGGTTATGCAGGAATAACGGAACTCAATTTTAAGATAATCAACCAACTTATAGAAAAAATTCTTGTTTCTGAACCCGTAGAAGTTGACGGGCAGAAAATTCAACGACTTACTATCCATTACAAGTTCATAGGGGCATTGGAAACCCTTGAATAATGGATATTTTCTAAGTCACCTATTCCAACTATCCAACAGATGTTGGAAGGGGGGAAATGGCAGTCCTGCGGACCTTCCGGATGCCGGAAATCGCCGGGACTGCAGCCCGGAGTATTTGGGTGGATCTCAGGGGCTGTTTAAAACATGTCCCAGAAACATCAGCAGAAGTATTTCTGCCGTCAGAATGGCGGGCATGCCGTACCTGAAATACCAGTGTCTGGTCTTGTGATGGAAAAAGCGCATACCCAGAGTGCAGCCCAGGGCTCCTCCCAACAAGGCTGCCGTAAACAAAGAAGCCTCCGAGATGCGCCAGGCACCCCGGATGGCTCTTTTTTTGTCCATGCCCATAAGGGCAAATCCAATCAGGTTTATTCCGATCAGATATCCAGTGAATAATGTTGTCATAATATGTTCCGTTTTCCCTGCCGGTCAGTATGGCAGAAATCACTCAGCGGTCTGCGGGGCTCCCGAATAAATTTTCGCCCACACTGTCAAGTTTCATGGCGCGCACCTTGCTGGAGAGGCCGAACAGATTGATAAAGCCCTCCGCGTCATGGTGGTCATACAGATCGCCGGTGGTGAAGGAAGCGATGCTCTCATTGTACAGGGAATAGGGAGAGGTGGTACCGGCTTTGATGATATTGCCCTTGTAAAGTTTGAACTTCACTTCGCCGGTCACATATCTCTGGGTTTCCTCGATAAAGGCCTGCTGTGCCAGACGCAGGGGGGTAAACCATTTTCCCTCATACACAAGGCTGGCAAAACGGCTGCCCATCTCTTTTTTCATGGCATAGGTGTCCCTGTCCAGAATCAGTTCCTCCAGCTGCTGATGGGCCTCCATCAGGATGGTTCCTCCCGGTGTCTCATACACGCCGCGGGATTTCATGCCCACCACACGGTTTTCCACGATATCGATGATACCGATGCCGTGTTTGCCGCCCAGGGCATTCAGGGTATGGATGATATCGGATACTTTCATTTCCTGGCCGTTTACGGAAGTGGGAACACCTTTTTCAAAAGTCATGGTGACATATTCGCCTTCTTCCGGGGCGTTCTGGGGAGTTACGCCCAGCACAAGGAGATGTCCGAAATCCGGTTCATTGGCAGGATCCTCCAGCTCCAGGCCTTCATGGCTGATGTGCCAGATATTGCGGTCGCGGCTGTAGGAGGAATCTGCGGAAAAGGGAAGGTGAATGCCGTGGGCATTGCAGTATTCGATCTCTGACTCCCGGGAATCCATGGTCCACTTGTCGTTTCTCCAGGCGGCGATAATTCTGATATCGGGGGCCAGGGCCTTGATGCCCAGCTCAAAACGGATCTGGTCATTTCCCTTGCCGGTGGCGCCGTGGCAGATGGCGGTAGCGCCTTCTTTCCGGGCGATTTCCACCAGTTTTTTTGCGATAAGGGGTCTGGCCATGGAAGTGCCCAGCAGATATTTGTTTTCATAGATGGCATTGGCCTGAACGCAGGGAACCACATATTCGTCACAGAATTCGTCTATGACATTTTCAATGTACAGTTTGGAAGCGCCGCAGGACTTGGCCCGTTCCTCCAGGCCGTCCAGCTCTTCTGCCTGGCCGCAGTCCACGCACACGCAGATGACTTCATAATCAAAATTTTCTTTTAACCAGGGAATGATTGCGGTGGTGTCCAGACCGCCGGAATAAGCGAGAACTACTTTTTCTTTCATAAAGCACAAGCCTCCGTGTCAAATGATTTTCGGTATATTTTTCAAAAACACTATACAACATTCCCCCGGGAAAAGCAAGTTGAAAGTTGGGATCCGGCGAAATCCCCGTGGATATATTCCCGGAAGGATGCCCTGCGTTTTCCCTGCGGGGCCCGCTTTGCCGGAAGAGGATGTTTCGGGAGAGATTGCCCGGTACGCAAAAGGGGGTTATTCTTCCAGGAGCCGTATCCTGCAGTCCGGTGCAAACAGCATAAGAACCTCTTTCATCTGGTCAATGGAGTCCGCATTGATTCCATCTGTCAGAAGAAACATGGCAGTGGCTTTGACCGCATGGTCCTCGCCGCACTGGAAGGAGACCGCTATGGGATATCCGCTGTCAAAGAGGTACAGATAGATGGTGTTTTCTTCCAGGGCACTGCTGACAAAAATCTTTTCCGCCGTATAGAGGGAAGACAGCGCCAGGGCATTGGTTCCGGTCAGGGCATTCATCTGGGTGAGAAGCAGGGAGGCGCTACGGGCATCCAGCAGATCTTTCAGGGAATCCGGCAGTCCGTCCAGGGTATCATATTCCCCCAGTTCAGACAGCAGTTTCCACATGGACGGGAAAGTCAGTTCATACACTGCGGCAGGAGCGGTATAATCGCCTTCCGCGATGCCCTGAACCAAAGGTTCAAAGGAGGGATTGTCGGCGCCCATGATTTCCGTGTATTGCGTACTGTCTGCCATTTGGGCCAATAGTTCCACAAGTTCCATGCCATGCTGGCGCAGGGGCCGGCTGCCGTTATCGGGTTTTGCGCAGCTGCCGGACAGCAGGGCAAGTATCACTGCGGACAGTAATGCCAGTGTTTTTTTGTGCCATATTTTGTGATGTTTTCTTTGTATTTCCATAGGTGGATTCCTTTCCGGGACTTTGCCCTGAAACTGTTTCCGTGCAGGAAGATTTCCTAATAGGAAAATTTTCCAAAAGGAAGAAGGACTTTGGCAGCGAGGTCATGTGGATGGGACTTTTATGGCAATCATACCATTTCCCGCAGTTGATGACAAGCAGAGATCTTATAAGAAAGAAGATAAGAAAGAAAATAAATTTCTTGACAAATGCAAAGCACGGTATTATAATCAATGCAAATCTCCGCATGGTTTGCGGTGGGAAAGGTGTGTAGTGCAATGAACAAATGGACAGCGGCGAATATGGAAATGAACATGTGCTGCAATCAGGCTGTTATGATGAATACAGTCCATTTTTTCGTGCATTATGATGCCTGACAGCAGAGAGAATTTTCTTATGTGTGAAAGCAGGTGCCATAATGGTACCTGTTTTTTTATGCGCAGGGGCGCGTAAGGAAATCAGCAGCGAAAGCTGCACGCGCCC
>OFFR01000612.1_pt1 | contig 20361 bp, 31 predicted proteins | sample 1521421 | NCBI WGS metagenome assembly OFFR01 (sample SAMEA3504087, study PRJEB24116) | mouse gut metagenome | biome: mouse gut; feature: mouse-associated habitat; material: faeces | place: Denmark | collected 2011 | reverse complement strand
TGATTCCAAACCGGGAGAGGGCCTACGGAAACGTGGGCTCTCTTCTTTTATATTTCAACAAGGAGGAAATCCAATATGAAGAAGTTCTTATCCATGCCCCTGGCGATGTCCTGTCTGCTCTGTATCCTGACCGGCTGTAATGATGCCGCGCAGAATGACAACCTGAAGACGAGAGAAGCCGGCAATCGCCTTCAGGAGCAACAGCCCACACCTACCGACATTGACTTCTCACTGGAGCGGTACAACCTGATCCGCCGGGCCTACTGGGTGAACGGACAACGAGAAAAGGCTGCCGCAGTTGTGTGTCAGGTCGAGAAGCCCCTTGGTTACATCATCCTGTTCACCGAGAGCGGCAGCGTAGTTGGCCGGTTTGTCATTGACGGTAAAGTCTCCAGCCTGAACAGCTTTCTCACTCCCGATTCCACTTATGTTGAAAGCGGGCGATATTTGCCGGACGTGGACGGCTCCTACGGGGAAAATGACTGCGGGATATTCTTCTTTACCCCGGACGGTAAGTATGTCGAGTGGACTGGTACCTACCTCTACTCCGATATTCCGTTTGAGGTGGATGACCCGGTCGTGAAAGTCGGAGGGTAATCGGCATGAGAAAGACACTAACAGCTCTGGGGGCGGTTGTTTTGACCGTCCTCATTTGCGTCGGTGTTGTTTTCATCGGGTGGAGTAATACTTGGTTCTCGAATCAGGTGGACTACGTCAACCAGAAAATTGACGATACCACTAACTACGAGACTCGAAAGGATGTTGAAGACAGCTGCCGTGCTATGGTTGCTTCCTATGAAGCGGATAAGTTGACCTGGGAGCAGTATAAAGACAGTGACAGCTCTGAGCAGCGGTCCTGGGCCGACCAAGCCAAAATGAGAGCGAACCGAACGGCGGCCAACTACAACAATTATATTCTCAAGAACTCCTATGTTTGGAGCGGGAATATCCCTGATGACATTCTGTCGGAGTTAAAACCGATTGAATAACTAATTCAAAAAGGTGAACCTGTTTACCGGCAAGAAGATGTCCAAGAGTTTCCGCGGCCGTAAGCAGAACAAGAAGAGCTCCTACAGCCACCTTTTCGCGTACTAAGCTATGGTATCCCACGAAAAACCCGTTTAGGCCACCAAAAGGCGAAATCGTATGGGTTAGGGGCTGTGATTCCGATGGAACTCTGCGTTACGTCATCACCAGCAATAAAACACGAGATCGTTACTTTCTCTATGCTCGAAACAACGGCGAGTGGAGAAAGACTGCCAAAACCTGGTCCCCGATTGCTTTCGAGGGCCGGGTCAAATTATATTAGGAGGAATGCAGCATGACCAAAGAAGAGCAGGTCATTGAGACCATCAGAAAAGGGCCCGAAATGAGCCCGAACGAGTACCAGCGGCTTGCGCTCCGGACGGCATCCGAGGAATCCATGAAAGATCCTCTGCTGAACGGCCTGCTGGGTCTCGGAGGTGAAACTGGCGAGTGCCAGGATCTCTATAAGAAGCACCGCTTCCAGGGCCATGAGCTCGACAAGGCTAAGATGGCCAAGGAGCTGGGTGACGTGTCCTGGTATTTGGCGCTCACGGCCTATGCCATCGGTTATAACCTGGAGGATATTTTTAAGATGAACATCGAGAAGCTCCGGGCCAGGTATCCGGATGGCTTCGATGCTGACCACAGCCTCCACCGGCAGCCCGGGGATATTTAGGAGCGGCGGTCATGGACTATCACGAACAGTTCGTTGAGTTCGATCAATACTGCAAAACCTGCCAGCATGAAAAGCTTGCCGAATCGGACTCGCCCTGTGATGAGTGCCTGGAGCACCCGGTAAACTAGGAAACCAACAAGCCGTATTGCTACAAACCAATTTCTTAGGAAAGAAGAGTTGACCTATGCTGGAGAAACCCGAAATCATGGTGTCGTGCGAGGACCCCAACACCACCTATCTCTGCTACCGCGACATGCGCTTCATCTTCCGGGATGGCGAGTACGCCGGCTGGTATCGGCCGTAAATCAACCAAAAAAAGAGAGCCTGTAAAGATGCAGACTCTCTTTGGTCCTTTATGAGGCCACTGTGTCGAAACGTTAAGTTCAATTTGGTTGGTGACTGACTGAAGCCGAGGATACGCTTTTCAAATGGAATTCACCATAAGACAGGTCTGTATCCCGGTTATATTTTGCATTGGCGTAAACAGTTACGCAATAACACATCCCGATCACGAGAATCGCGGTGACGGCAATCATGGGATTCCCGAGGTCAAGGGCTGGTTGTTGGGTGACAGGAACTGCTGAGGCATTAGTCATGGTCGAAAACCTCCTTATTAGGCTTCGACACAATGGCCTCATTTATATTACCATGAACCTTTTGAATTTGCAAGAGAGGAGTTACTCTATGACTGAAAAAGTTATGCGGCACAAGGAACTCTGTGATGGGTTGAATACCTTGTACGCTCGCAAGAACCACGACTACGGCGACAGCTTCCACCAGACTTTTGTCGAGGAGGGGCTGGCTATGGCCCGTATTCGCTTGGGGGACAAGTTCTCTCGCTTTAAGACCCTGTCCCGCATCTCCCCCACCGACAGCGCTCAGCAGCAGGTTACGGATGAGTCCATTCGGGACACGCTGCTCGACTTGGCGAACTACGCCATCATGACTGTGTTGGAGCTGGATGAGGCAGAGAAAAAAGCCACAGCTCCAGACTATGATATTTCGTGAGGCATAAATCATGTCTGACGAACCTACCTATATCGACCGACTCACAACCATTGAGCCCGAAGAAGTCTGTGAAATCGCCTCCAAATACGGAAACCGCTATGCTGAAATCACCGAGGAGCAGATTGAAGAATTGCGGGCTGGAAAGGTGCTGTGCTATGTGGACGAGTATGGCATCTTCATCAGACTGAAAAAGGAGTGATATTTGTTGTTCGAGTTCATTTCATTGATACTCGTTCTCGCAGGGCTATTCTCCGAAAGAGTGGATGTGCTCTTCGTAGCAGCCCTGTTTGCGCTCATTTCAAACGTGGATATCTCCATCAACATCAATAAGGAGGACAAACACGATGATGGCTAAACTTCAGGAGCGCTGGTACTTCCTTCTCGTTCTGCTGGATGCGGCCGGTATTGCCTGTGTCCGGACGAGGCGGACATTCCGCAGCCTGCTGGATATTCTCGTCGCACTGGTCGGGCTCCTACTCGATACCGAAACACTGCGGAACAAGATCTATGCCCTTCTGCTCATCGGTTGTACTCTTCCCGTCATATTCCTCGAAGGCGATGCTACGGTGACCGTCTTTGTGGGTATGTTCGCAGTTCCCATGTTCTTCGCCAAAGAGAACTGGATTTACTGAAAGCCCGCCAACTACTGAGATAACGGTGGTGTTCCTACAAAGGGATGCCACCGCTCTTGATTTTATTCCAAATTATATTCTACGGAGGGATGTCGAAATGACCATCATCAAACGAAACGGCACTGAGATTGTCTTCGAGTCTGAAAAAATCGCTAATGCGGTTACGAAGGCGAACAACAGTGTCCCCGAAGTCTGCCGCATGACGGCTGCGCAGATTCAGGAGATCACGGAGGCCGTCACCAAAACCTGTGAGAGTATGGGACACGCTCCGGCGGTCGAGGAGATCCAGGACTTGGTTGAGCGTCAGATCATGGCGCAGGGAGCCTTTGATGTGGCAAAGAGTTATATCACCTACCGCTACACACGTTCCTTGGTTCGCCGTTCCAACACGACCGACCAGAAAATTCTCAGCCTTATTGAGTGCTGTAACGAGGAGGTCAAGCAGGAAAACTCCAACAAGAACCCTGTTGTGAATTCGACTCAGCGGGATTACATGGCCGGCGAGGTCTCCCGGGACATCACCGAGCGGCTTCTGCTTCCGCCGGATATTGTGGAGGCTCACAAAGAAGGTATCATCCACTTCCACGACTCTGACTACTTCGCTCAGCATATGCACAACTGCGATCTGGTCAATCTGGAGGACATGCTTCAGAACGGAACCGTCATCAGTGGCACTCTGATCGAACGGCCGCATAGCTTCTCCACGGCCTGCAATATCGCCACGCAGATCATTGCCCAGGTGGCTTCCAATCAGTACGGTGGTCAGTCCATTTCCCTGACGCATCTGGCTCCCTTCGTGGATATTTCCAGGAAGAAGATCCGGAAACAGGTTGAGAAGGAGTTTCAGTACATCTACACTCACGCCTGCGGTGTTCCCTATACCGATCCCGACATGAAGAGCTTCAATGAGCTCTTGGATGAGATCACGGAACAGCGCGTCCGGGACGAGATCAAGCGTGGGGTGCAGACTATCCAGTACCAGATTCTCACCCTGCTGACAACCAACGGCCAGACGCCTTTCGTGACCGTCTACATGTATCTGAACGAGGCTCGTTCCGAACAGGAGAAAAAAGACCTCGCCGTTATCATTCAGGAGACGTTGGAGCAGCGATATCAGGGCGTAAAGAACGAATGCGGCGTATGGGTGACGCCGGCCTTCCCGAAGCTCATCTATGTGCTGGAGGAAGACAACATTCGTGAGGGAACGCCTTACTGGTATCTGACTCAGCTGGCGGCAAAGTGTACTGCCCGGAGATTGGTGCCGGATTATATTTCTGAGAAGAAGATGCTGGAGCTGAAGAGCGATGTCTACACCTGCATGGGCTGCCGCTCCTTCCTGACGCCGGACAGATTCACCGATGCCGGAATTGGGAATATCGCCAATGCGAAAAACTACGTCCCCGGCCAGCACAAATATTACGGGCGGTTCAATCAGGGTGTGGTCACTCTGAACCTGCCGGATGTGGCGCTGTCCTCTGGGGGCGATAAGGACAAGTTCTGGGATATTCTCGACGAGCGGCTGGAGCTTTGTCATCGGGCGCTGCTGTGCCGGCACGAACGGCTGAAAGGAACTATTTCGGACGTTTCGCCCATTCTGTGGCAGTATGGCGCTCTGGCCCGGCTGGAGAAGGGTGAGGTCATTGACAAGCTCCTGTTCAATGGATATTCTACCATCTCTCTGGGCTACGCCGGCCTTTATGAGTGCGTGAAGTACATGACCGGGAAGAGCCATACCGACCCGGAGGCCAAACCCTTTGCTATTGCGGTCATGAACCGCCTCAATGACGCCTGTAAGGCATGGAAAGCAGCCAGCAACGTCGATTTCAGCCTGTATGGCACTCCTTTGGAGTCCACTACCTACAAGTTTGCTAAGGCCCTTCAGCGGCGTTTTGGTGTCATTCCTGGCGTGACAGACAGGAATTATATTACCAACAGCTACCACGTCCATGTAACAGAGGAAATCGACGCCTTCGAGAAGCTGCGGTTTGAGTCCGAGTTCCAAGCCCTATCCCCCGGCGGAGCCATCAGCTATGTTGAAGTTCCCAATATGCAGAACAACTTGACGGCTGTGCTGCGCGTCATCCAGTTTATCTACGACAACATCATCTATGCCGAGCTGAACACCAAGAGCGATTACTGCCAGTGCTGCGGCTGGGACGGAGAGATTCAGATTGTCGAAGAGGATGGTAAGCTTCTGTGGAAATGTCCTCAGTGTGGCAACATGGATCAGACGAAGATGAACGTGGCCCGGCGCACCTGTGGATATATCGGAAGCCAGTTCTGGAACCAGGGACGGACGCAGGAGATCCGGGATCGCGTGCTGCATCTGTAAAAGGAGAGTTGTTGATGGTTGGAAAATACAAAGTCGTAACCTTATGCGGTAGCACCAAATTCAAAGATGACTTTCTTTACGCACAGGAGGAACTTTCATTAAAGGGATGCATCGTAATCTCCGTCGGTTTGTTTGGTCATGCTGATGGAAAATTTCAGACCGTAATTACTCCAGAAGTAAAAAGTATGTTAGACGACATGCACAAACGAAAAATCGATATGGCAGATTACATCTATGTCATTAACCGAAATGATTATATCGAGAAAAGCACACAATCTGAAATACAGTATGCCAAAGCAACCGGTAAAGACGTAGTCTATATGTTTGAGCATTCGGATAAGGACGGTGTTGCACAAGTATGAACTATTCACTCATACGGCCCTGCGACATCGCCAACGGTCCCGGTGTTCGCGTCTCATTATTCGTCTCAGGCTGTACCCATCACTGCCCCGGGTGTTTTCAGCCCGAAACCTGGAACTTCGACTACGGGCAGCCGTTTATCTGGAAAACACAGCAACAGATAGTTTCCCTGCTCCGTCCTAATCACATCGAAGGCTTGACTATCCTCGGCGGGGAGCCGCTTGAACCTGGAAACCAGCGTGAGCTTCTTCCCTTTGTTGAGACAGTGCGGAGAGAGTTCCCGGATAAGACTATCTGGGTCTACAGCGGATTCACCCTTGAAGAACTGCTGAACAGAACCGGGGAACATGGGGCCGCTACGGAATCGTTGCTTTCTCAGCTGGATATTTTAGTGGACGGACGGTTCATCGAGGCCAAGAAGGATCTCCGGCTGAAGTTCTGTGGTTCCTCAAATCAGCGGATCATCGACCTGAAAAAAACGAAGGCCGCTGAGAAAATTGTACTGTGGGAGGATCATGATGCTGGATAAGTTCGGAAAACTTGTGCGGGATATTCGCATTACCAGGAGCCTGCTGCTCTACGATATGGCGAAGGAGCTGGATATTTCGCCGGCAGAACTCTCGGCTATTGAGTGTGGGAAGAAATCTGTTCCGGATTGGTTTATCCCGGCGCTGGAGAAGTCCTATGGCATCGGTGACACCTGCGCTCATACGCTGTCTGTTTTGGCAAAGAATCGAGGTGTTTGATATTTGGCCGCGAAAGATAGAAAGAACTCGGAGGGCTATTCTGACCCGACTGCTTACGCAGCCATGAAAAAGATTGCCCAGGAAGAGGATCGTTTCCGGAAATTGCGTAAGGCCATCTTGAATATTTGTGATGTAGCGGGCTTCGAGATTCGGGGCCCGCTCGTCCTTATCGACAAGAAGACCGGAAAGGCTTGGAGGTAACTATGCCTGAAAATGAAAAAAGGTGTCAGGAAATTCAGAGTCACGCATGATAAGGCTTGGGCGTGGCACATCGGCATCTGTTTCTGCGTCGAGCCGAAATCTATCGTCACTGGTAAGCGGGATATTTACTTATTTCTCTGCCTCGGTATGCATGATTTCAGCATCGGCATGATAACGGAGTATAATGAACCGGAATTCTATTTCGGAAAGGTGGACGGAAGTGGACATTGAATCAGTAGCCATAGCGGCAAACCGACTGTCGGAGGTGTTTGCCGAGCTTGGTGCAGAAATACGCGAAGTCACCGAAGCCTTTGAGGAAGTGATCCGTATTGCGTTTAATCTGCCCCGGAAAGAAAACGAGAAAAATGAGCAGCCATTGCAGAAACGGGCTCAAGTTCAATGTCTGACGATCCGTAGGTGCTCTCGCAAAATGCCGATACGTTACAATTATATTCCGAGACCGCTTAGGAATCAGCCTTATCAGCGGCGAGCGTACTGAGGAGGAACAACATGATTACAGATTTTCGCATCTGGTGTGATAACCAAACCGTGGACATGAACGGCAAAGTAAGATGTCTCGCGCATTTCGTCGAAGGACGAGTTCTGTTCTGTCCGTACTCCGACAATGCAGACAGGTTACGCTCTAAGTATTCATGTTCTGATTATCGGCCGGACAGTAGGAAAGAGGTGGGGCTGGAATGAACATCATTAACCGGCTAATTATATTCCTGATCCGCCTGAATTGGCTTCTGAACAAGGACTGCAAAATCAGGCCGCCTTTTAAGTTCCTGGATATTCACGCAGGAGGTAGGCAATGAAAAAAATATTTTCTTGTCTTTTGATTGTGCTTCTCTGTTTAAGCCTTTGCGCCTGTGACGTAACGATCCCCGCGGAGTTAAGTGAAAACAGCGAAGACTTTATCGGTTTCTCCACTATTCCCAACAAAAACAATCTTTACTATGATGTAGACACAAAAATTGTTTACATTATCTTCAAAGAGCGTAAAGGATATGGCGGATACGGATTCATGTCTCCCTATTATGCTCCCAACGGATTTCCGTATCAGTATGATGCAAACGATCGTGTTCTAATCGAAACCATTCCTTAAATATAGGGGAGGGCTATGATGGGTTTATCAAAGTTAACCGCCAAATGTCAGGCTTGCCCATTCATAGACACCTGCGACAATAAGGAAATGGAGGCCCTTGGATATTTGCCTCTTCCGGAACCGAGTGCTCGGCCTACTGAGAAAGAATACCGGAGTGTCGAGAACCTGTGGGACAATCCCAAAATGCTGATTGGTTCTGACCTGGCCTCAGGAGGTATGGTTAGAACGAGCGGTGAAATCGACATCGACGTTGAAGGACTGGTACGGACGATTGCCCGGGAGATTCACCTTCCCGAGCGGGTGTTGAGAGGAGAACTTGCATCTCCTAAAATGGAGGAGCAGTGGTAAAAATTCTTGGAAATCAATGGATTGAGGTGATGGTTTATATCAGAGCCCTTAACGTCCTTCCCCACAAGCATCATATACGACCTGTTACTACCAAAAATAGTGGCAGGTCATTTTTATTGAATTGTCATAGAGAGGAGGTAAATAAATTTGGATGAGCAATTCTCAATCGGTTCAGTTCCAGTATCTGTAGCTGCTAAAGTGTACGGAAGAGATGCATCTTGGATTAGGGCCGGTATTGTGGTAGGATGGTTACCTATTGGACGAGCTACCCGAGACGGTAAGCTTGTAACCACTATTGAAGAGATGGACTCGAAGTACGGACGTATCAACTATTATATTTCTCCCAAGCGGCTCTATGAAGATACCGGCTATGTGTGGAAGGGGGAGAAAACAGTGAATGAGCTCGATCAGTGCAGTGCTTCAGCGTGAAGCCGACTGAGTCTAACTTAGAATAGAAAATCTATCTAACCTAAGATAGAATTCTGCCCGTTTGCCCACTTTTATTTTCAGAATGGGTGGCTTTGAGCGGTTGGGGGAGGACTGATACGGTCATTTTGCCCGAAAAAAGCGGGTTTTTGCCCACTTTTCAAAGCAAAAGTGTCCATGTACTTAGACGTAGTTAGCAGTAGTTAGCGGTTTTTGAGTATCAGAACGAGAGTTTTGGCCAAAAGCCCACTTTTACTTTACACTTAAGCACGAAAGAAAAAAGTAAGAAATATATATAAGTGGCCGGAAAAAGTGGGCAAGTGGGTAAAAGGCGATTCTTCAGTAAAATCTTTGCCTGCGTGATGATATTGCCTCTTTTCTTTCTTTAGAAGGTGTGGTATACTGTCCTTGCGATACAATCAGATAATCGCCCGATTAAGTAGGGGATAACACGGCAAATAGTGTTATCTCTCTTTACTCGTACCCTACATAATTGGGCAATGAGATTGTGTCGCAACAATGGGGAGAACACTTTTGCAGGTGCGTCTCTCCATTGAGGCGCACCTTTTTTTATTGATCTGAGGTGAGGAGGGCTGAATATGGCTGAGCAGAACTGGGGGATTGTTCCATGCGATGTAGCGATGGATGTTTCCCCTGCAAATGGTTTCACCAAGTTGGAACTTAATTCCACACAGAAGATTCAGGTCGGGGCTCTTTTGCAGCAACTGCCGTCTGTAGCAGTTACTAATAAAATGTCACAACTATACACCGTTACGTTCCCAGAAGGAATATCTGGGAAACTGATGGAATTAAAACAGCGTGAAGGATTTACCACCTCAATTATTGGTGAAGATGGAAAAATCGCCGCATCGGCTGCGCTAAACCCGGTGGACCATGTCCAAGTTTTGGCCATGGGATGCTTTACCGCCATGTCAATCGCATCCAGCCAATACTTTCTCAAGAAGATCAATGACGAATTGAAAGTGATGCGGATGACCATCGATAAGATCCTTGAATTTCTTTATGGAGATAAGAAGGCAGAGTTGATGGCCGAGATCAACTTTGTCAGATATGCCTATGAAAATTATATTTTCATTATGAGGTCTGATGCGCAGCGGGCTGCAACAATCGCAAGTTTGCAGAGTGCTCGTAAGGTTGCGATCAAAGACATTGAATTTTACATAGCCGATTTGGAGTCCACCGTTAAAGGAAAAGAGGGAAAAGATATTTCGAGCCTTGTAGAAAAAGAATTCCAGCTGAAAGAAAGTCTTGAGGTCGCCATGCAACTTTATGGCGTAAGTAGTTTACTGGAAGTTTACTACGCCCAGAATTATGACCGAGGTTATCTTGAATATGTAGAAAGGGACATTTCGGTTTACATCGATAAATGTGAAAAACGGATGTTGGGTAGTTTTTCGTCCCTTCGTACCCTTGTTGACAATGCTAAGGAAATGCCGTTTAAGAAAATAGCGAAGGCTGATATTTTAGATCGCATCGATGGGCTTGTTGAATCGCTTGGTCGAGGTGAAGAATCTGACATGAGAAAATCGTTGCGGGCTGGTCTAAATGCAGCAACTCAAAAGGCTGATTATTATATGACCGTTGATGGAGTTATTTATTTGAAGACAGCGTGATTGGAGTAGATGATAATGAGCTCTAAGAAAACGAATGGTGGAAACAATAAAAAATCTATCGCTCCTACTGTGTTGTCTGCCTTAACAATAGCCCCAGCCATAATTACAGCTGTTGAAGAATTGATAGATAAGCTTCCAGATATTCCGAGTAAAGTTGGTGTTCCACAATTATATGGCCTCGGTTTTCCGTTGAAACTGGATCAGGCTATTACAAGATTGACCAAGGTAGGCCTGACAGTTATGCCAAGTGAACTGAGTATTGGAGAAGCCGATCCAAAATATAGAAACTGCGTTGACTCCGAGGTGGTTGATTCAGATCCAAAGCCAAAACAGAAGGTTGCTGCTGGATATCCCGTAATAATTAGGTATGTTACTCAGGAAGTGATTGACGAAAGTAAGCGGCTGTTTGAGGAATTGGAGAGACAGAAAGCAGAGGCAAACCGCATAAAAAATGAGAAACGTGAACATCAGAAAGCGCAGGCACAAAGGACTATCGCAGATGCTGCTATCCAAGTTAAGGGTTTACCTGAAAAAATATTACACTATAATAAGAAAGGAACCAAATCTAAAGCTCCTTAACAAAATTATATTTTTGGAAAAGAGACGCCTTAATCAGCGTCTCTTTTCTTTTCGCCGAAAAAACAGACTCTTTTATGGAGAGAAGAGATGTGCTCTAAAAATATTCCCCGTGGTTACGGAATACGGAGTTGTGTGGCAGCAATAAATATCACTTCTCTCTTTTATTTTTCAATAAGGAGGGTCTATCCGATGGATATTCACAACAAACCATCATCGCAGAATTACCTTGCTCATCATGGAGTGAAGGGTATGCGCTGGGGAGTTCGACGTTACCAGAATTATGACGGTTCCTATACCCAGAAAGGCTTGGAGCGTTATCGCAAAGCAGACCAAGCGCATGAAGATGCTAAGCAGAAAGCAAAAGAAACGAAACAAGCATATAAGAATGGGACAGCGACAAAAGATCAGTACAAGGCCGCTAAGGGTGAAGTAAAAGTAACAAAGAGAGCTCTCGATAAGAGTTACGACAAGTTGAAAACTGATAAGCTCGCCGATGAGGGAAAGAAGCTTTATCAGCGAGGAAAAACGATTACGAGCAATACTCAGACTACTCAGCTTGCTGAGACTGGCATTATTGTTGGGTCAGGTATAGTCACTACGCTTCTGTCTAATACAATGAAAGACACCCGCGTGGCCTATTTGGCTGGTACATCTATCGCAATCGGCGGCACCATTGTTAATGCCATACTTACAGGAAAGGCAAATTCTGAGAACAAAAAGCTCCGTGCGTACTATGCTCACTAAAAGGAGCGTCATATGGATATTTACCACAAACCATCTTTAAGCGTTTATCTCCAGCATTACAGTAAACCATCCTTAGACGAGTGCCTTGCTCATCATGGCATTCGAGGTCAAAAATGGGGAGTTCGTAATGGCCCGCCATATCCTTTAGGAGAAAAAGACCATTCAGCATCAGAAAAGAAGGCTGGATGGCAGAAATCTCTTGATAAACATCAAGTGGATCAGCAAAGATCCTCCGACAAGAGCTTGACCATAACTAAAGGTGGAGCTAAAATGAACATGTCTGGAGAAACCCGCAATAATCATCAGAGCCATATTTCAAATGGGGCATTAAACATTTCAAACGAGATTCGTCAAGTGGCAAATAAAACGGGTCTTAAACTTAAAACGGGTAATATGTCAATAGACGAAGACTGCAAAGCTGTTGACCCGGATTACAACCCCAATAGCCCTTTAGCGCGAAATAACTGTGGAAAATGTAGTGCAGCTTATGTCCTTCGTAGAATGGGGCTTGATGTTGAAGCAGAAGACATGCGAAAGGAAGAAGCTGATGTTGGACTCGATTATAATGATTTTGGGAAGTATTTTAAGGGATACAAACCTGAAGGGATCATTACGGGAAACCATTTTACCAAAAATGGATATCGAGATGCGTTATCCAAAAAGCTTCTAAAGCTCTGTAACAACGAAAATGGAGCGATGGGAATTATGCTAATTGGAGATGGATATTCTATTGGGCATTTTGTTTCATGGGAGAATGTGAATGGACAGATCCATTACGTTGACTCACAAGGAAAAATGTCAAACGCTGATTACATATTCCAAGGAATGGCATCTGGGATACTTTTGCGTGGATGTTGGGTCGGTCGCCTCGACAATCTGGAAATCAATACCGACACGATTGGCGAATTAGTCAAAAACAAATGAATAGGAGAATGACGATGGTATCTTTGAAAACGGCGTGTCATGTGGTTGAAACAAATCATCCCAATCGATGCATTGTGAGATGCTTCGATTATGATTCTTTCTATGGTTTTATGACTGTGCTCCGTAATTGGAGTGAAAAAAGTATGGAACTTCCATCCGTACCTGCCAACAACAGTATGAATTATATTCGGAAGGAAGATGGTACAGAATTTTTTCTTTCCTTCCATGATTGTCTAAACCTATTAAAAGATGGAACAGAAGTAGATATCAAAGATTATCTTTCTTCTGAAGACGTTGCATTTGCAACGAAGGTAAAAGAATCGATCAACCGACATTAACACTTCCGCAACTATATTTTTTAGAACAGAGACGCCGATTATGACGTCTCTGTTTTTCTTTTGCGCCAAAAAAACAGACTCTTTTATGGAGAGAAGAGGGAATGTGTCAAACTTTTTCTGTTTTTTCTATTATTTCTGTTGAAAGGAGGCCTTTTTATGGCCAGGAGTTCCCGCCTGGAGAGCGGTTTTCAGGATAGGCTCATTGACAAAATCGAAAATCTCTTTCCTGGGTGCATGGTCTTCAAGATGGACCAGATTCAGGGCATTCCTGACCTGCTTGTTCTCTATAAGAACAAATGGGCCTCCCTGGAATGCAAGAGGTCTGCGAGGGCGAAGAGACAGCCGAACCAGGAATACTACGTCGGGAAGATGAACGAGATGTCTTTCTCTCGTTTTGTCTCTCCTGAGAACAAGGAGGAAGTGCTCAATGAGCTCCAGCAGATTTTTGAAAGTCATCAATGATTTTCCGGATTACACGGTTGATATTTATGGCCGAGTTTTTAATCGTTCCGGAAAAGAACTGAAACAGTGGGTAACCCGTGATGGATATTGCATGGTTAGACTTTGCAGAAATGGTTACGAAAAAAGTTGCTCTGTCCATAGATTGGTTGCGGATGCCTTCTTTGATGGAGATCATAATGGCTATGAAGTTAATCACATTGATGGCAATAAGCAGAACAATTTTGTAGGTAATTTAGAGTGGGTTACCAGAAGTGAAAATCTTCAGCACTCATATAAGGCTAACTTGCGAAAATCTCCTCTGACCAAAGAACTTAGGATGAAAGGAGCTAAAGTCTTTGCTGAGCAAAATAAGCGTCCTGTGCGGGTTTTAGAAACAGGCGAGATATTTACAAGCATAAAAGACTGTGCGCAAGCCTTAGGATGCGCCTCTTCTGCAATTAGCTGTTGCTGTCGCGGTTATGCAAAACAGCATCACGGTTACCATTTTGCCTTTGCGGATCAGGAGGACTGACTATGGTATTTAATAGGCACGATAAATTGGAAGGACTTCATGCTTTCCTCGGCGCAAGTAATTATCATTGGATCAATTATAGTGAGGAGAAGGTTGAAGAAACCTATTCTAAATGGAGAGCCGCCCAAAAGGGTACAAAGCTCCATGCTTTTGCTGCTGAATGTATCCGCCTCGGACAGAAGCTGCCCAGATCGAAGCAGACGTTGAATATGTACGTCAACGACGCCATTGGATTTAAGATGACGCCGGAACAGATCCTGTACTATTCTCCTAACTGCTTTGGGACAGCAGATGCAATTATATTCCGGAATGACTTTCTCCGCATTCACGATTTGAAGACCGGAGAGACGCCGGCCAAAATGGAGCAGCTGATGATCTATGCTGCACTCTTCTGCCTGGAGTATGGCATCAAGCCCAGCGAGATTGGGATGGAGCTTCGTATTTATCAGAATGACGAAGTACTCTGCTACAACGCCACTGTGGAAGACATCTTCCCAATTATGGACCGCATTATCACGTTTGATAAAATCATCAACAGAATGAGGGAACAGGAGGGGTAAAACATGAACCCGATTCAGGACGATGACATCCTGATGCACTATGGCGTCAAACGACGTTCTGGGCGCTATCCGTGGGGTTCCGGCGATAACCCCTTCCAGCATGGCGGCGACTTCCTCAGCAGAGTTGAGGAACTTCAGTCTCAGGGCAAGAGTGAAAAAGAGATTGCCGAGGAACTGAAGATGTCTACAACGGATCTGCGGATGCAGGTTCGGGTGGCGAAGCATGAGCGGCGTATGGTTCTGGCCGACAGGGCCAAATCTTTGAGAGAAGAGGGCAAGACCCTTGATGAGATCGCTAAGATCATGGGCTACAACAATGACTCATCGGTTCGAGCCCTTCTCAATGAGAACACTGCAACCAACAAAAATAAAGCGCGGCAGACTGCGGAACGGTTGAAGCAGGAGCTTGCGGAAAAAGGCGCCCTTGATGTTGGCACCGGAGCCGAGCGTGAGCTCGGTGTTTCCAGTGGTGTCCTTCAGGAGGCGCTTTTCATTTTGGAGACTGAGGGGTACAACCGCTTTGGTGTCGGTGTTCCTCAGGTCAACAATCCGAAGAACCGTACCATCACACCAATTATATCCGTACCGGACATCGACCAGCGTCAGGTTTATCAAGACCTTTCCCTGGTAAAGTCGGTCGGAGAATATCACAGCACCGACGGTGGCGAATCCTGGGACAAGCGGGAATATCCGGCCAGCATCAGCTCTGAACGGGTAAAAATCCGCTATGCCGAGGAAGGCGGCCTGGCTAAAGATGGTGTCATTGAGCTCCGAAGAGGCGTTCCTGACCTGGATTTGGGCGCTTCCCACTATGCTCAGGTCCGGATCATGGTTGACGGAACCCATTATCTCAAGGGTATGGCCATGTACTCTGAAGACATGCCTGATGGTGTAGACATTATATTTAACACCAACAAGCGGTCTGGCACTCCAAAGCTGGACGTATTGAAGAAAATCCAGAACGACCCGGACAATCCTTTCGGTGCGTTTATCAAGGCTGGTGGCCAGAGTCATTATATTGCAGAGGACGGCACCGAGAAGTTGTCGGCCATCAACAAGCTGAAGGAAGAGGGCGACTGGGACAAGATGAGCAAGAACTTGTCTTCCCAGTTTCTTTCTAAGCAGCCTATCAAGCTGATTCAGACCCAGTTGGACTTGACCTATGCGGATGCGGCGGATGAGTTTGCCGAAATCTGCTCTCTGACCAACCCTACTGTGAAGAAGAAGCTGTTGATGGACTTCGCCGACGAATGCGACTCCGCCGTCGTCCACCTGAAGGCCGCGGCACTCCCCCGCCAGAGCACCCAAGTTATATTGCCGCTCACGGCGATGAAGGAAACCGAGATCTATGCCCCCAACTACAGGGATGGCGAGAAGGTTGCCCTTGTTCGGTATCCTCATGGCGGAACATTTGAGATTCCCATCCTGACTGTCAACAACAAAAACAAGTCAGCTATTTCTATTCTGGGTCCCCGGACCAGGGATGCTGTCGGTATCAACGCCAAGGTTGCGGAGCGACTTTCGGGAGCGGACTTCGATGGCGACCAGGTCGTTGTCATTCCTACCGGTGGGAGGGTGAATATAAAATCGACCCCCGCCCTTGCTGGATTGAAAGACTTCGACGCCAAAGTTGAATACTCCACTGAAGGCAAGACCGGTATCCGGCTCCTCTCTAAAGAGGCCACCCAGATAGAGATGGGCAAGATCTCCAACCTCATCACCGATATGACCCTGAAAGGGGCCCCCGAGAGCGACATTGTGAAGGCAGTCAAGCACAGCATGGTGGTTATCGACGCCGCTAAGCACAAGCTGGACTACAAGCGCTCTGAGCAGGAGAACGACATCGCCACCCTTCGGAAGAAGTGGCAAGGTTACACTGATGAAAATGGCAAGGAAAGAGGCGGTGCCTCCACTCTGCTGTCCCGTCGCAAGCAGGACGTTGAGGTTCCTGAGCGTCAGGGCAGCGGTCGTATCGACAAGCAGACGGGTAAGGTCATCTATAAGGAGTCCGGCCGTACTTACTTTGACGCAAAGGGTCGTGAAGTTCAGGCTACAACCAAGATTAAGCTGCTGGACAAGACCGATGACATTCGGACACTGTCTTCCGGAACGCTTGTCGAGGATGCCTATGCCGACTACGCTAACAAGATGAAGGCTCTGGCCAACCGGGCAAGGCTTGAGTACGTTGCGACGCCGACTTTGGCTCGCTCTGCCAGTGCTGCCAGAACTTATCAGCCGGAAGTGGATCGTCTTACTTCGGCGCTTCGTCTTGCTCAGCTCAACGCTCCTCGTGAGCGTGAAGCTCAGCGTATTGCCAACGCTCGTGTCAAGGCAAAGGTCGATGCCAACAACATCACTGACAAAGATGAGATCTCTAAGATTCGCAGAGCTGCAATCAGCGATGCTCGCGTCGAGACTGGAGCAAGCGGTAAAGGAACTCGAATCACTATCAGCGATGGTGAATGGGAAGCGATTCAGGCTGGAGCAATCTCTGACACAACATTGAAAGAGATCCTGCGCTATGCTGACCCTGACGTTGTACGTGAACGCGCCACACCAAGAACGAGAACAGAAGTCTCCGAAGCTCGGGCAAACAGGATCAGAGCAATGGCGAATTCTGGTCATACAAATGCCGAAATCGCTGATGCTTTGAACCTTTCGCCATCTGCTGTGTCAAGGATTCTCAATGAATGAAAGGAAGTGAGAGCGAATGGCTAAGTGTGCTTTGACTACAACCGACAATCCCTATGACCCTTTTACCCAATTCGATGCCTGGTTCCGGTTCGATGAGGACAAAGGTTACCATTCCTGTGCCTATTTGGCGCGTATCGCTCGTACTTCCGATCAGCTCTCCGCTGTTGAGAATGAGCAGGAGATTGAGCGTGCCATTGACGACATCGTCAAGTACAATCCCCTCGGCATCTACAAAAAGGTTAAGGAAACTGTTGAGCCTGAACCTGCGGTAACGGCCTGAGCGGGATACCTCAGCCCTTAAAAATGAGATGACTTCGCTTTAGATAGTCGTTTTAACTCGTCTTTTGTCAAAATTATCAACAAAAATGGCGTTTAGGCGGGTAGACTCAAAGATTTTTAAGGGTATAGGGGGTATCCGTGAAATACACACCCCCTGTGCATCGCGGCGGTCTTTGAAAATTCTCCGGGGGATATTTTTTGAAAATTGTTTTGGTCTGGGGCGGCATTTGAACGAGCCCACAAGGCGGATATTAGTCGGCGAGTCCCTTTTCGTCGTTTCACATCTTCACTTGGGAGATACCTCCTCTCCCCTCCACCAAAGAGTGAAGAAACGTGTAGGCGATTTTTTCTCCCTCGCCGGTAAATTCGTTTATGCGGGCTCCTTCAAATGTCGCCCTAAACCGTTCCAAAACTCACAGCATTCTCGCATCATCTTCTACAAAACCCAATGAGAGGAGGTGGCAAGGTGGCAAAAGCTGTGAAGCCGTCTGGAGCTCCAAAAACGAGAACTCCTTTAACTCCAGAGGCAAGAGAGAATCAAATGATTTCTTTGGCTATGGACCTTGCCGAACAGCAGTTGCGAGATGGAACTGCCTCTTCTCAACTCATTACCGAGTTTGTTAAGCGTGGTTCGACAAAGGCTCGAATTGAGAAAGAACTTTTGGAGAAGCAGCGCGATCTCGCAGCAGCTAAAGCAGACGCCATCAAGGCCGCCGACCGGCTTGAAGAGCTTATGAAAGAAGTGACAAAGGCAATGCGGCGGTATCAGGGCATGGACGAAGAAGAGGAAGAGTTCGATGACAGATATTAAATGCTATTCGGAGTTGATGCTCCTTCCGACTTTTCAGGCCAGGTATCAATATCTCCGTTTGAATGGAGAAGTTGGCAAGGAGACTTTTGGGTTTGACCGATATATGAATCAATTCTTTTACCGCTCGCCTGAATGGCGGCGTGTGAGAGACTTCGTTATTACAAGAGACGAAGGCTGTGATCTCGGTATTCCTGGCAGGGAGATATTTGGCCGGATTGTCATTCATCACATGAACCCGATCCGCCCAGAAGACATTCGCAATAGGAGTGACCTTCTTCTTGATCCGGAGTATCTAATCACCACGATTCATGACACTCATCTTGCGATCCATTATGGTGACGAGCATCTGCTACTTCAAGAACCGGTTGAGCGTCGCCCAAATGATACCTGCCCATGGAAAAGATGACTCAAAAGTGTCGCACCCAAAACCGAATTCTTCTCTTTTTGTCCCTACTACATGAACAAGGAGGAAAACCAAAATGCAAAACAATTCCCAGGGTCGTCGCGATCGTGTCGATCCGAAGATTGCGCCGGCTCATGAAGAGCCCAATAGTCGAGGCCTTCGTGCTGAGGCACCTATGGTTGATGAGGCCGCTCCTGCTGAGGTGATGAAAGCTTTTACCGCCGGTGTCGTCACTGACTGCATGAGGCTCTATGTCCGGAAAGACCCGTCCCCTGACGGGGAAGTCGTGACCGTCATTGACTGTCTTTCCAAGGTCATGGTCGACATGAAAGGCTCCACTGATGAATTTTACAAGGTCTGCACGGCCTCCGGCGCTGAAGGCTTCTGCATGAGGAAGTACATCGCCCTTAAGAGATAAGGAGGTGTCATTCCATGGAGATGACCGAAAGTATTCTGACCTCCATCAAGAAGCTGCTGGGCATTGACGAAAGCTATAAGCACTTTGATCCCGATCTCATCATGCACATCAACAGCGTGTTTTCGATTCTGACACAACTGGGTGTCGGTCCGCCTAATGGTTTCTCCATCACCGGCGACAGCGAGAAATGGGATAGCTTTATCGCCAAGGACCCCGATAACTTTTCCCTCGTAAAATCCTATATGCATCTTAAGGTTAAGCTGCTATTCGATCCGCCGCTTAGCTCTGCTGTCATTGAGTCCATCAACAAACAAATCAGTGAGTTTGAGTGGCGTCTCAATGTTGCGGCCGAATCTGTTTGACGAATTAAGCAGAGAGGAGGAACTCCGAAATGGAACTTTATCATCACGGTATTCTTGGCATGAAATGGGGTATTCGTCGTTATCAAAATAAAGACGGGTCTCTCACTGCTGCCGGAAAAAAACGGTATAAAACCCAGTTGCAAGCCGAAATAGCTTCCGCTGCGAACAATAAAAATCGAAGCTTTGCATCAACAACCTATACAAATCCAGGGGTCAGCAGTATTGCTGCAAATGTAAAAACAAAAGATTCAGGAATTGCAGAGGCTGCTAAAACTTTAGGAACCATCGGGGACACAATCAACGAACAATACAATGAAGCTTGCAATACAGCCAAAGCTGAAGCATTGAGCGCTTTGAAAAGCCCGAGCTTCAAGAATGATTTGGATAAGCGGCTCTATGATATGTTTGGCGATGGCTGCGATGATGAAGATTTCTTCAATTTTGAGCGCAGCACGGCCGTTGAAGATCTGCTGAATTCTTCTAAGTATTCTCCCGAAACTACTAAAAAAGTTGCGGAGGTAAAAGAAAGCATAGCTGAATATTACAAAACTTGTGAAGAAATGGCGAAAAAGATCACCGATGGTTATGGCAGTGAAACGGTTGCAAGTGTCGGAGACATGGCCGTTAAATACGAAGATGTCGTAACTGATATGATTCATAGAGCTGCCGGTTCATCTTGGATTTCTTACCTCTATCGGCATGGCGAAGATTACCTATTGGAAGACATTGATGAAATACATGATTCGTCAATCTATTCGATGAAAGAGTATAACAAAAAG